>Ga0307508_10000157_pt1 | contig 81275 bp, 56 predicted proteins | sample 9_EM_MG_FD_203089 | JGI IMG/M metagenome (GOLD analysis project Ga0307508, IMG submission 203089) | Populus trichocarpa ectomycorrhiza microbial communities from riparian zone in the Pacific Northwest, United States - 9_EM | ecosystem: Host-associated > Plants > Roots > Unclassified | place... | reverse complement strand
CGATTGGATTCGTCCATTGCAGGGCTGGCCCTTGTGGCCATGCCTCCGGGAATGTACCGCGGCCCTAAAACTTCAGCGCAAAAAAAGCCCGCTCAAACGAGCGGGCTTGAAATTGGAACTCAGGCTTGTGGTTTCGGTTCTTCGGCTGAAGCGACCGGTTCAGAGATCGGAGCCGGAGCGGAAGTTTCGGCTGGTGTTTCCACTGGTGCGTCCGCCGCCACTTGAGGCGGAGCAGAATCTGCCGGCTTCGGCGCCACTGGAATGTGAACTTCCGGGAAGTCGACAGGATCGTGCTCTTCTTCGCCCGCTTCGGCTTTCCTGGCCGCTTGCGGAGCCATCGGCGGAGGAGAAAACAGTTTTCCGTCCGAGAATTCGGTGACGTAACCTTCCATCACGAGCCAGCGAAGATCATTTCCCATCTTGCGCAATTTTTCCGCCTGGTCGGCAGGTAAGGCTGCGAACGGCGTTTGTGATGCCGGAGCACCCTCGACCGCCGGGGTCGCAGCCGGCGTGGCCGCCGCCACGTCGATGCCGAGAAACGCCTTGGGCAGATCCTTCACGTGGATCATCGGATGTTTTTCGATGAAGTCGATCAGCGCCGCGATCGTCTCCGAAAACACCTGACCGGGAACCCGGAAGCGACGTTTCACTGCGCAAACATAAGAAACACCGCGCGAGCCCTTCTTGAAGATCGTGAAATTTTCGCGGCGCAAACGCCCACGCAGGGCATTGGCGGTATCAAGCGGGAAACGACGTTGACGCTCCACATGTCCTTCGAGCGCTCGCCGAATTTCTCCGGGCGGAAGTTTTTCGATCAACTTGCCGTGGAAACGCACGTTCTCGACCGCACGCACCACTTTGTCTCGAGCATTCGCGAGCAAGTACAGGCGGGCGTCCTCAATATTATCGAAGGACACCGCCGGCGGAGCCGCGGGAGCCGGAGCCTCCGCCGCTGCCTCGGCTGCCTCGGCTGCCGGAGCACCTTCGACCGGTTTGGCTACTTCGACCGGAGGAGTCGTCTCAAATGGTGGAATCGTGCTGCCTTTGATGGTGGTGATTCCTTTCCACGTATAACGCGTGGCTTTCTTCATTTTCTCCAGCCACTGCGCCGCCACTTCGGGTTCGCGCACCGAAACGATGCTCTCGCGGAAGCGTTCGAACGGCATGCGGGTGAGCTTCGCCGCATGATGCTGCTGTAAAATCTGCTGGTAGCGGTGGTAATTCGGAGGTCCGAGCAATTCGCCCGTGATACCGCACTTGTTGATGATCGGGAAATTTCCCTTTGGCGCGTCGATCTCGACATCCTGCGTTTCGAAAAATGCGCCGAGGTTATTGGCCAGCACATGCTGGATCGCCGCTTCTTCCGTATCAAACGGAAGATGATCCGGCAGCGACATGTAGAGCGGAATCGGTTTTTCAGCAGCAGATTTTGCTGCGGCGTCACCTTCGCCGCCTGCAGTAGGAGCGGTCGCCGGTCTTTCGGGCCGCGCCGCCCGCGCACGCTGAAGGACGACCACAAAACGATCATTTTTCTCCAACACTGCCTTCGTGATTTCGAAAAGCTGGTAAGTACGGCATGAGGCGCGCACCGCTTTTACCATCGCCGCAAAACCAGTGTCCTCAGGATAGCAGGTCGCGACAAAATATGGGCTGATGTATGGACCACGATCGAACTGCTGACCGCCGCCTTCGTGGCGTTCGCCACCTTGAAAATCGCGACGTGGACCGCCTGGGCCACGATCGAATCGCCGGCCACCTGGCGCCTGCGGACGATCACCCTGCGGCGCGAACCGTTGCCCTTCACCAGACGGTGCGCTCGATGGAGCCGCACCACCCGGACCACCGGTCGCAGGGCCGGCGGGTTTGTGGAAGGATCGCCGATCCCGTTGTGCCGGACCACGATTGCCTCCCGCATCATCACGGCGCTCGCGCCGTTCTCCACGATCTGCATCGCGGCGTGCTCCCGGTGAGAGCGGTTTAACTTCGGTCCATTGCGTACCGAAATTGAAGGACTGCAACTGGCTGAGATCGATTTTGTTCAATCTCGGTTCGTTGTTTTCGTTGGCGGGCGTGTGGTCGTCCATGAAGCTCAAAAAACGGGCGTGGCTACCCGGTATGTGTCTAATTATTGCTGGGTGTTCCGCAAGGCGTGGTCGATCCCGCGGGAAAAGCTCAGTGTCCGCGAATAAAAGCACGAAGCAAGCGCATTTCGGGGCTTTACAAGCCGCGCCAGATTTACCTTTCTCCCCTTTCCAACGCTGGAATCGCTCGGGTGGTGGAATTGGTAGACACACACGTTTGAGGTGCGTGTGCCGTAAGGCGTGCAGGTTCGAGTCCTGTCCCGAGCACCAGGTTGAGGCTGGAGGAAGTAGCGAGTCCTGCGTTTTACACCGGTTCTCGCTACTGTTACGTCGAAAGTATGACGGAATTGTAGTCCTAACACATTTGACCGAAAAGGATTTCTGACAAACCTGTCGCCAGCCGACGCGCAATGAAATCCGACGCCATTAAACTCGCCCTGCTCGAATCCTACAAACGCGACGGAGGCATCAATCACCTCGATGGCGTGAATCTGCCATCACAGGACACCGTGAGTGAACTGGCCCGGGATCTGATGCACGTGCTGTTTCCCGGATACTTTGAAAATACGAGCCTGGCGGAAAAAGATGTACCCGCTTGGTTGGACCGATTGCTCGTCAAAATCGAACAGCGGCTCTCCGCCGAAACGGAAAAGAGCCTGCGCTTCGCGAAAGATCTGGATCCGACTGCGAACGCCACGCGAATCACAAACGAACTGCTTACCCGCCTGCCGGAAATTCGGCGCATTGTTCAGACCGATGTCACGGCTGCCTATGAAGGTGATCCCGCCGCGCGGAGCGTGGAGGAAATTATCGTCGCCTACCCGTGCGTGCTGGCGATCTCGCTCCAACGCATCGCCCACGTGCTCTATCAACTCAAGGTGCCGCTGCTGCCACGCATGTTGACCGAATACGGTCATGAACGCACCGGCGTCGACATTCATCCGGGTTCCCGCATCGGAACGCATTTCTTCATCGACCACTGCGTCGGCGTCGTGATCGGCGAAACGGCGACGATCGGCAATCACGTGAAACTTTATCAAGGCGTCACGCTCGGCGCGAAATCGTTCGACCTCGATGAAGCGGGCCTGCCCGTCAAAGGCGTGAAACGCCATCCGGATATCGGTGATCACGTCACGATCTACGCCCACGCGACGATTCTGGGCGGCGACACGCGCATCGGATCGCACTCCGTCATCGGCGGCAATGTCTGGCTGCTCAATTCAGTTCCCGCGAACAGCATCGCTTATTATAAAGGCGAGGATCTGGTCGTGCGCGCCCGCCAGAAGAAAGAAACGATGCTCGAGGACGCCGGCGATTGGATGATCTGATTCTGTACCCGTCGGTAGGGAGTTCTGCGGCGTCTGCGTTTCGCAGGTAGGGCGGATTATCCCTAATCCGCCGTTCAGGATTCCCGCACCACGAAAATATTTCCTGCCGCCCCGGCGCGTTAAGGATAACGCGCCCTACCACGGATTTCTATACCCGCTGTTTTTGCGCTAACGCACGCGCGACTTCCGCAGCGAAGAAAGGTCCGCGATAAATTAAACCGGTATAGAGCTGAACGAGTGTCGCGCCCGCATCGATTTTTTCCCCCGCGGAAACTTCGTCCATGATACCGCCGACGCCGATAATCGGCAGTCGTCCATTCGTCGTGCGTGAGATGTAATTGATAATTTGAGTCGAGCGCCGCTGTACCGGCAAGCCACTCAAGCCACCCGCCTGCTCGACCGACGCGAGCGCGCCGGGCCGGGCAAGCGTGGTGTTGGTTGCGATAATGCCATCGAGTTTGAGTTCATCGATGACTTCCAGTGCCGCGTCGATTTGAGCGAACGATAAATCGGGGGCGATCTTGAGCAGAAGCGGACGTCTCACCTTGCCTGCGGCGACCCGCACCCGATTCTCATCCACCAGCGCAACGAGGAGCGGCTTTAGCCACGCGGCGTCCTGCAATTCGCGCAGTCCGGGCGTATTGGGACTGCTGACGTTCACGACCACGTAATCCGCATGGTCCGCCAGCAAACGAAAGCTGCCCAGGTAATCCTCCATCGCGCGGTCCAGGGGCGTAACTTTGCTCTTCCCGAGATTTATCCCCAGGGGAATTTTCCGCCGGCCGGGTGCCGAAAGTTTTTCCAGCCGCTTGGCGAGGGCCGCCGCGCCTCCATTGTTGAAGCCCATGCGGTTGATGACCGCTTGCTCTTGCGGGAAACGAAACGCCCGCGGCCGGGGATTACCGGGTTGAGCATGGAGTGTGACCGTACCGATCTCGACGTGCCCGAAGCCAAGGGCCGCCGCCGCCGGCCAGGCGCGGCCATTTTTGTCAAATCCGGCCGCCAGACCGACCGCATTCGGGAATTTCAGGCCAAAGCACTCCACCGGCCGGTGCAATCCGGGCGACAGGCGATTCCAGCGCTCCATCGCCGCACACAGCGGCCGCAGGTGACTGAGCAGCGCCAGCGCATCTACGCCCACCTCATGGGCATGCTCCGCGTCGAGGCGAAAAAGAAGTGGTTTTAGGACGTTTTGATAGAGCCAACCCATACGCCGCGCACTGTGGGCATCACTCGATTGGACACAAGCCCGGCCACCACGAAAACGATGAGGTTTTTTTGGCCTTGTTATTTGAACTTTCAGGCCCACCCTGCCGCCGCAATTTCGGTGTCCAAAAAAGTTTCCAAAAGTATTTTTAACTTTTGCGTTTCAAGATTTGACAAGGGCTTACACGCGCCCTTTTGGTGCAGCGAAATCTGTTAACACACATGGCGAAAGGTACTCCTCAACTTGAATGGTGCATTGTAAGGCTCGGCGAAGACCACAACTGGTGGGTCGACGAAGTAAGCGATCCTGTCCACTGGGACGTGGATGGCCTCAGCATCATTGACCCACGCCAGGTGGATCACTTGATCGAGCTGATCGAGCCGCTGCGCGAATACGGCTTCAACTCCGATGTCTTCGAGCGCGCGTTCATTCCCTTCCGCATCGCGAAGGACATGGGCAAAGGCAAGGTTCGCCTCGCCAAGACCAAACAGCCGCTGCTCGAGTCCGAAGAAAAGCTCTTCGCCCTCCCGGATATCATCGATGAAGAAAACGGACCCTACGCCGATTTCCTCGATCACATCACGCGCCTGCGCGTCAAGCTGCTGAACGATCTGCTCGATTTTGAAGAAAAGCTCACCGTCGACGAAGTCGAGGACCAGCTCCGCGAAGCGCAAAACAACGATTATATCGAAGGCAAAGCGGTTCACCTTTTCCAGGAAATGACCGCGATTCTCGACTTCATGCCCGATGGTTACGGCGACGACGATGAGGACACCGAGAAACGTTCCGTCGAGGACGACGATGACGATTTGCCGGAAATCGAGGAAGGCGAGGAAGAGAAGCTCAAGAACGACGCATCCTTGAAATGGGATGAGGACGAAGAGGGTGAAGCCGGCGAAGAAGGCGAAAAGGATAAGGACGGTAAACCCGCGAAAGCTGCCAAAGGCGCCAAGGACGGAGACGACGACGATGAGGACGAGGATGAAGACGACGAAGACAAAGATGACGACGAGGACGACGAGGATGGCGAAGAAGACGATCGTCCCAAGAGCAGCCGCCGCGGACGCGGTTAAATCCTAAAAATTCAATCCAACGGCAGGCATCACGCCTGCCGTTTTAGTTTACAGGGAAGAGTTGCCCGCTAATCACGCGAATAAACGCGAATACGGATTAGGGTTCAGAGGGCTCGCTGATTGCGGATTTAGCAGGGTGCATTGTCCCAATTCCGCCATCTCAGGACTTTCCGATGCCGATCACTCCTCTTCAGCTTCAAATTGCATTCGTGCATCACCACGGCGCATTAGGGACAATGCGCCCTACCCTCGAAGAAACGTCAAAGTCCTAAGCCCAACCTGGTATCTTTTCGTGTCCTTTCGTGTGTTTCGTGGGCCAAGTCTTAATCCGTATTCGCGTTTATTCGCGTAATTGGCGGGCAACCTAAACCGGCTTACTTTTTTGCCAGCGCTTTTGCCACGTCCTTCGCGAAGTACGTCAGAATCATGTCCGCCCCTGCACGTTTTATCGCGAGCAACGATTCATCGCGACAACGCACCAAATCCAACCAACCCAGCTGTGCCGCCGCTTGGATCTGTGCGTACTCGCCGGAAATCTGGTAGGCAGCCACAGGCACGCGCGTCGAATTTCTGACCTCGCGAATGATATCGAGGTAAAGTCCTGCCGGTTTCACCATCACAATGTCGGCGCCCTCGGCCACATCGAGCGCGACTTCGTGAATCGCTTCCCGCCGGTTCGCCGGATTCATCTGGTAAGTGGCCTTGCTGAGCAGCCGCGTCCCTGCCGCCTTGGCGCTTCCGACCGCATCGCGAAACGGGCCGTAGTAGGCCGAGTTGTATTTGGCGGAATAGGCGAGGATGCCCGTGTCGGTGTAGCCGGCGGCATCCAGCGCCTTGCGGATCGCGCCCACGCGTCCGTCCATCATATCGGAGGGAGCCACGAAATCCACGCCTGCTTCGGCCTGCAACACCGCCATCTCACATAGAATCGCCACCGTCCGGTCATTGTCCACGTCATCGCTTTTTTCCGTCAGCACGCCATCGTGGCCGTGACTGGTGTAGGGATCGAGCGCGACGTCCGTGATAACCGTCAGCTCTGGTACCGCCGCCTTGACGGCGCGCACCGCGCGCAGCACGAGCGTTTCTTTGTTCAACGCCTCGGTGCCGTCCGGATCTTTCAGTTTGGAATCCAGTTTCGGAAAAAGCGCCACTGCCGGTACACCCAGCGAAAAAAGTTCAGCGCACTCATTAACCAAATCACCGATGCAAAATCGATTCACGCCTGGCATCGATGCGATCGGCTCGGGCGCACCGTTTCCGTCGACGACAAACAGAGGCGCGATCAAATCGTCGACCCGCACCACGGTTTCCGCAACGAGGGCGCGGCGGCTGGGCTGGCGGCGCAAACGACGGGGACGATGGGTCAGTTCGAGTTTGGAGTTTTTAGCCATGGCGAAAGAGAGCGGAGTTAATCACGAATTCCCCGCTTTTCACGCAAAACTTTCTACACCTTGGCCGCTGACGCACGCCGGCTTAAATCCATCACTTCACCTAAAGCCTGCGCGAGATCATCGCCGCCAAACGGCTTGTGCAGCAGAATACAGCAGGGCAACGCCGCGAGTTTTTCCCTGGTGGTTTCGCGCCCATATCCCGTCAAAACCAGCACAGGCAAAAATGGCCGTTTGGCACGGACCCGCTCGATGAGATCCAAACCTGTCAGGTGGGGCATGGTCAGATCGGTCACCAGAGCCGCGAAACGCGCGGGATCGGCATTAAAAGCAGCCAGCGCCTCCCGGGGATCGCGAAACGCGATCGGCCGATAGCCAAAATGCCTGAGACGCGACGCCGCGAATTCCACGACCGCCACTTCATCATCGATGAGCAGGATTTCCTGCCCTTCCCCAGCCGACGGTCGCGACGCGTGTTTTGTCACCGCCACCGGTTGATCGGAGTGCGGAAAATAGAGTTCAAACGTCGTGCCTTCCCCGGGCTTGCTCTTGACGTTCAGTGCACCGCGATGACTCACCACCACGCCTTGGACAATCGCCAGCCCGAGTCCGGTGCCCTCCCCCTGCGCCTTCGTGGTGAAAAACGGATCGAAAATACGCTCAAGCGTACTTTCGTCCATGCCATGACCGTTGTCTGAAACGCTAAGCCGCACGAACAGCCCCGGTTTCAGATTGGGAACTTCCGCCGCATACGAAGCGTCGATCGCAACATTTTCGACCGCGATCCTCAACTTTCCGTGCCGGTCGCTCATCGCATGAATCGCATTCGTACAAAGATTAATCACCGCCTGATGAACGTGAGTGGGATCGGCAACCACGATTCCTGTCTCAATCTTTTCGACAATCTCGATTGTGGCGGGCGTGGAAGCGCGAATAAGTTTGATCGCCTCGGAAACCGGCCCCGCCAGGTCGAGCGGCACAAGCTTGGAACTGCTTTGCCTCGAAAATGCGAGAATTTGCGCTACGAGTTCCTTCGCACGCAGGCCGGCCGCTCGAATCTGCTGCAGGTCGGGTTTGACGTCCGTTTTGGCGTCCGCCGCCATGCGGGCGAGTTCGCAGTAGCCGAGAATGCCAGTGAGGATATTATTGAAATCGTGCGCGATTCCGCCGGCAAGCCGGCCAATGCTTTCAGTTTTCTGCGCCTGGGTGAGTTGCGCCTGGAGCTTCCGGTGACGCTCCTGATCGTCGAGCCACTCAGAAATATCCTCCTCGAGAACCAGATGATGGCGGGCCTCGCCGTCCTGGCTCAAAATCGGCGAAATACTCGAACGAACGTGCACGAAATGACCGTCGCGGTGGCGGTACGCCAGCTGACCGCTCCATGATTCGCTACGCAAAAGGGCCGAGCAGATTTCCTCGCGCGTTTGCGGATCGATCGCAGAAGACCGCAACTCGTGAAGATTTAAACCGTCCAACTTGTCCGCCGCATAACCGGTGAGTTCGGCGCTGCGCGGATTACTGAATTCAATCACCCCATCCGGTTTCGTGATAAACACCGCGATCGGACTTTGCACGATCGCCCCGGTGAGAACCCGGATCTCTTCGACTTGGGTTTCGAGTTGTTTGTTGGATTGACTCAGTTCGCTCGTGCGCTGGGCCACCAAACGCTCAAGCCGGCTCTTTTCCCGCCGTTGCAAAAACGTGAGCAACCACGCGGTGATCAACACAGTGCCCAGGGCGGAAATTCCATAGGCCACATAAGCGATCGGCGTGCGATACCACGGCGGACGGATGGCGAACGCCACTTTCGCCTCGGCGCCAATCGTATTTCCCGCCCGCGGCCGGACATGCAGGACATAGTCGCCCTCCTTCAATCGGTTGAATGCGGCGGCGCCGGAACTGCCAGCGGAAATCCAATCCTTATCGAGCCCCTCCAATTGGACATCAAACGTGACGGGACTCGCAAACGGGTTACCGCTCACGCCAAAATGTGCTACGAAGGAGTTTTCGGTGTAGGCGAGCGGTGGCAACTCATGGCCGACGCCGAAAATCGAGCGATTGTTCGCGACCAGATCGACGTGGGAAATCAGCGCCCGCAACGGCACGACCTGCGCCAACGGCATGCGCGGATCGTAACGCGCCAGGCGATGCAATGCGTGCATCCACACGACGCCGTCGCTCTGAAAAGTGAAATAATACGGCAGAAATCCGACGTCAATGGGCGGCGCCCGTTCACGCCACATACCTCCTTCTTTTTCAAGAACGTGCACCGCGCCGTTGGCTGACACCCAAAGGCGCCCTTGGGAATCGAGCCCCGGCCTCCCTATCACGCTCCCATCAAAACCCGGCAGGGATCGCTCAAAGTTATCGTCGGGCACGAGCCGGTGACTCGCCTCGTCAAAACGGAAAAAACGTTCGGCGAAATTAAAACGCACGACGCCGTCGATGGAAAAAATCTGCGCCCAGTTCTGCGGCACGCCAGCTTCTCCGGACAATATTTCCAACTGCGGTTGTCCTTGTTGAAACCGGATCAATCCGATCCGGCCGCTGCCAATCTCCAGCCAGGCGTAACCGCGGGAATCGGGGACGGAATTGTACACGCGCGGCAATTCGGGCACCGCGATGCGTGTGACCAGCTCCACCCCTTCGTCCGGCACCTTCTGTTTCAACCAGCCGATTTCATTATGCGCTCCATAGAGCCAGCGTCCATCCGACTCCCTGGGATCGAGGATCCGAAGATTATTGATCGAAGGTGTAATCGGCACCCAACCGGAAGCATCCCGATGGAATGCGCCCTGTTCCGTCCCGACAACGGGAAATCCGAGCGCCACTGAGAGGTTGCTCACAAACGATTCCGACGGCGTATCGACTTCGACCCGGGCCAGCCGGCCATCGGCGTCGTACTTGCCCTGATAAATTTTGCCATCGGCAATCAACCAGAGCCGGCCATCGAGACGGTAAGGGTGCACTGTGGTGATCCCGGTGCCAATATACGGTTCGAAATTCGACACCGGCGAAGGAAAGCCGATGCGCAACACCCCACCGTCCAACAAGCCCCAGATGACTCCTCCCGTCGCGGGGATGAGTCGCTTAACCCCTGAGAGGCGATGATCCAGTGAACGATCGAGAACCTGGACGACGTGTCCGTCGTGATCAAAAAAAACGACACCGTAGTTGTCCACCGCCGCCGCGTATAACCCACCCTCGGTTGTGCAAAGATCGTTGATGCGAGTCCCCTTTGAAAGCAGCCGGGGCGAAGGAAAGGGTCGTGCAGACAGGCCGTCGAAGAGCCGTAAACCGAGCCCGTAGGTGCCCACGAGCAGGAGGTTGGAGCCGTAGGGCTGGCCGCACGTGATCGCCGACAGCGTACCCTCGGCCATGATTGTTGTCTGCTTGCCATTGGTGATGCGGGACAGGCGTCCGTCCGGGCGATCGCTCAGATAAGTGTTTCCATCGAATTCAAAGATTCGCTCGACCGTATCCATCTGGCCGACGATTTTGGCCATCTCGCCGGGCCGCCAGCTGATGACCGCACCGCTGCTGCTGTACCAGAACCAGCCGTTTCCCGTCTCCACCACATATTGCGGTACCGATCTTGTGAGTGCTTCGTCGCGACCCGTCGCCGTCGCCCCCGGCAGCCGCCACAGACGGTCTTCGCCAAAAACCACGCGCGCGCCGCCGCCCTGTACGCCCAGGTAAATATTTCCATCGCGATCCACAATCGATCCCGAACCGTGCGCCGCGGTCTCCGATGGGGCCTCCCGAAAAACCTCCCAGCGAACGCCGTCCCCAATGGCCAGCTGTTGTGCCGCAACCACCAAAATCCTGCCATCCGGCATCAACCGGATGTCCGTGGGAGGTGAATCGAGCCCTAACGACTCGGCGCCGAGCACGGCAAATGAGGGCACCCCCGCCTCGACGAGCCCCGTCCGGGCCGCCACAATCCGGTGCGCCTGCCCGCGCGAAAGTACCGGTGCGCCAATCAACATCGCGGAGAGAACCAGTTGCCAAATGCCAGACATAATTCCCCGTGGAAAGAAACGCACGCAAAGCATCTGTTCAAAATGCGAGGGAGAAAGCCGAAACGAACGTTGCTCAGTGCGTTTTATCAGAGCGATATGAGAGCGAAATTCCGCCAAATCTACAACGAAAGAAGTTCCCCCCCGAAAGACAAAACGGCAGAAAAATTCCCTAGTATTTATGCAGGAGCGGCTTTCCGTGCTCCACCCCCTGCCGGTGAAAATAATCCCCGGGACCGCCGAGCCCCAGCTCGGCTGCTTGCAGGAATGAACACGCCTGCAACTGTCATTATGATAGCGTAGCGTGGTGGGCGTCGGCCTCCGCACCGACACTGATCGTCGATATGCCCCTCGACGGGCTCTGCTGAGTGGTTCGGCTTTGCTCACCACCCAGAGCCTACCGACGGGTCGCGATCCCGAGCCGGTCGAGGGGCTTGTCGAACGGTGAAATCGAAGACCAGATGTCCGGAAAGATGACGCAGTCTGAAAAATGCTCCTTAGCTAAAAATCATTCAATTAACCTGCAGATTCGCGATGCCGGGATCGCGACCGATCGGTGGTCGTCGGTTTCCACACCGGCGACAGAGGACTTCCGAGCGCGCCGAAGCGTCGGTATGGAAACCGACGCCCACCCAACTGCATCGTTATGGCTTTGCTCCCTGAACCCCAAGATCGCATCAGCCTTCTTTCCCATAATCCGTGGTTGATAGTCCCAACGGTTTTGTGGCTAAGTCCTTCCCGATTCATGCCTATCCGCCTCCACGATTCCCTCACCCGCAGCTCGCGCGAGCTCAAGCCGGCCCAGCCGGACGGAATTTATCGTTTTTATAACTGCGGCCCCACCGTCTACGCCCCGGCTCACATCGGCAATTTTCGCACGTTCGTCATCAACGATGTGATCCGCCGGCTGCTCGAATTGGAATTCGGCAGGGACAAGGTGAAGCACGTCCGCAACCTCACGGACGTGGACGACAAAACCATCAAGCGGGCCCAGGACGAGAAGCGCCCGCTGGCCGACGTAACGAAGCAGTGGACGGAAAAATTCCACGCCGATTGCGCCGCCCTGAATTGTTTGCCGCCACACGTCGAGCCCACTGCGACGGGTCACATCCGCGAGCAAGTCGATATGATTGACGTGCTCATCCAAAAAGGAAACGCCTACCGCGCAGCCGACGGTTCGGTGTATTTCAAGGTGAGTTCGTTCGACCGTTATGGTTCGCTCTCGCGAGTCAAGGAACGCGAACTCCAAACGGGCAGCACGCTCGCGGGAAAATCGCAAGCAGCGGACGCCGACGAAAAAGAAGATCTCAGCGACTTCGCGCTCTGGAAAGCACACAAGCCCGACGACGGCGCCAACGCGTGGGCCAGTCCGTGGGGTCAGGGTCGCCCCGGCTGGCACATCGAGTGCAGCGCGATGAGCAAAAAACATCTTGGCGACACGATCGACCTGCACACGGGCGGCGTCGACCTGCTGTTTCCCCACCACGAAAATGAAATCGCGCAGAGCGAGTGCTGCAACGGCACGCAGTTTTCGCATCACTGGTATCACAGCGAACACCTGCTCGTAGACGGCAGGAAAATGAGCAAGTCGCTCGGCAATCTCTACACCCTCGACGAACTCGTCGCGAAGGGATTTTCGCCGATGGCGCTGCGTTACGCCCTGCTGATGGGTCATCCCCGCAAGCAGTTGAATTTTTCCCTCGATTCCCTGCACGCCGCGGAGAGCGCACTGAATTCGTTGCGGGCATTTCGCGCTACGCTACCGGACGCCGGTATCGCTCACGATGCTTTTGGCGGAATCCTCACAGCATTGCATGACGACCTTAACACGCCCGCGGCCTTCGGTGCGCTGTTCACAGTCGTCAATCGCCGCAGCGGCGAAGTAGACCTCGCTTCATTTGATCGCGCCATGTTTGCCCTCGGACTTAACTTGCAGGCGACGCCGCCCATCGCGACTGCGCCGGCGGAAATCACAGCGCTGGCCGAAAAACGCTGGGCCGCCAAAAAAGCCAAGGACTTCGCCGGCGCCGACGCCCTGCGCAAAGAGCTGAGCGCCGCCGGCTGGTCCATGCTCGACGGCAAAGACAGCTACAAACTCGAGCCCCTGAAGAAGTGATGGCCACGAAAGAGTTTCTTTCCGCATCGTCATCTGCGTCGCGCCCATAGGCGCGAGAGTTCGATGTAGGGCTGGCCCTTGTGGCCATGCCTTCGTCGAGCGCCCATTCGCGTGTTTAGCGGGCGACCTCTTTCGCCGCTCCCTAGCATCACGCCGCTTTTGTTTTCTTTCGCAGCGGCTTGATCGAAACGATTTGTGCCGGGTTAATCGCAAGCGAAAACTCTTCGCCGTCGTCAGGAAAGATAATCAAATCCTTGGTCCTCGGATGAAGGGTCGCGTGGTCGGGATGTTCGATCACGTGTCGATCCCCACTCGAAAGCGTTATCTCCACCGGAAAATGCTTCGCTATACCGAGAAGACGTTCGACAGACCTCATGGTCTGAATTTATCGTGCCCTGATTTGCTTTCAAGCGGTTAACCAAGAAAATCCGCCTGAAAACAGGCGCCCAAATGTAGGCTGGCCCTCGTGGCCATGCCGGTTCGCGCGAGTTAACGGCATGGCCGCAAGGGCCAGCCCTGCACATCCGAGGCTCGAATTTCAGCGCTAGGACATCCGCCCGCCCACACGAAATCTCAGTAGTGTTCGCTCGTATTTATTTCGCGTCTATTCGCGTAATTCGCGGGCACCGCCCCACTTCATTTTTTCGTGCCATTTCGTGTGTTTCGTGGGCCCAAATGCCTCGCTTGACAGCTGGCAAAGCTCCCGGCCAATCTGCGCGTTCGGCCCTGCATTCGTAGGCAGGACCACAACCAACTACTGCCATGTCCATGACTCCGCTTGAAGAACTGCGTCACTCCGCTTCGCACGTGCTTGCCACCGCCGTGCTGCGCCTCTTCCCCGAGGCCAAGCTCGATATCGGTCCGCCCACGGATGCGGGCTTTTATTACGATATCGACCTGGATCATAAATTTACGGCCGATGACCTGACCAAACTCGAAGCGGAGATGAAGAAAATCGCCGACGAGAACCAGCCGTTCTATCGCAAGGAAGTTTCCCGCGAAGAAGCGGTCGAGATCATCAACTCCCGCGGACAGGAGCGCTACAAACTCGGTCGTCTCGCTGACATTCCCGCCGACGAAAAAATTTCGTTCTATCAAAACGGCGAGTTCATGGATCTTTGCGCCGGCACCCACGTCCGCTATTCGTCGAAATTAAAAGCGTTCAAGCTGCTCTCGATCGCCGGCGCCTATCATCGCGGCGACGAGACGAACAAACAGCTCCAACGCATTTACGGCACCGCCTTCCCGACCAAGGAGGAACTCGCGAACTATCTCACCCAGCTCGAGCAGGCGAAGCTCCGCGATCATCGGAAACTCGGCCGGGAGTTGAAACTTTTCCATATCGACGAAGACGTCGGCCAGGGACTCATTCTCTGGACGCCGAACGGCTCCATCCTTCGCCAGGAATTGCAGAATTTCATTTCAGGCGAATTGAAAAAACAGGGCTACTCGCAAGTCTTCACGCCGCATATCGGCCGTCTCGCGCTCTATAAAATCTCCGGTCACTTCCCGTACTACAAGGACTCGCAGTTCCCGCCCGTGGTCGAACGCGATTTTCTCGATCAATTGATTTCCTCCGGTTGCTCCTGCGCCGAGATGTCCAATCGCATCGATGCCGTTTCCTCGCACCTCGCCGAGAAGGTCAACAAGCTTACCGGCGCGGAAACCATTACGAAGGATCGCGTGCTGCCGGACGACCAGCTCATTGACGGCTTCCTGTTGAAGCCGATGAACTGCCCGCACCACATCAAGATCTTCGCGTCGCAACCACACTCCTACCGTGACCTGCCAGTGCGCTTCGCGGAGTTCGGCACCGTATATCGCTGGGAACAATCCGGCGAATTAAATGGCATGACGCGCGTTCGCGGCTTCACCCAGGACGACGCCCACCTTTTCTGCACCGAGGAACAAGTGCCGAAGGAAATAATCGGCTGTCTTTCCCTCGTGAAAACGGTTCTGACCACGCTCGGCATGGCGGATTACCGCGTACGCGTCGGTTTGCGCGATCCCGATTCCAACAAATACACCGGCGATGCCGCCAATTGGGACAAAGCCGAAAACGCGTGTCGCGAAGCCGCGAAGACGCTCGGTGTTCCCTTCACCGAAGAGCCCGGCGAAGCCGCCTTCTATGGCCCGAAAATCGATTTCGTCATCAAAGACGTCATCGGTCGCGAATGGCAGCTCGGCACGGTCCAGGTGGATTACAACCTCCCTGTTCGCTTCGACCTTTCGTACATCGGTGCCGACAACGCGTCGCATCGTCCAGTGATGATTCACCGCGCGCCGTTTGGTTCGATGGAGCGTTTCTGCGGCGTGCTCATCGAGCACTTCGGCGGTGACTTCCCGCTCTGGTTGGCTCCCGAACAGATTCGCATCGTACCGATCAGCGACAAGGTCATTGAGTACGCTCAAGCGCTGCACACGCAGTTGCTGGCCGCGGACCTTCGTGTCTCGATCGACAATCATTCGGACAAGCTCGGCGCAAAAATTCGCCGCGCGGAAATCGACAAGATTCCCTATACCCTCGTACTCGGCCAAAAAGAAGCCGAAGCCCAAAGTGTGTCAGTGCGTTCCCGCGCCAAAGGCGACGAAGGCGTACTCAAGATCGAAGACGTTATCGCCCGCTTTAAACAGGAAGTCGCCACGCGAGCGCTGCCGGAAAAGAAAGTCGTGCCGGCGAACGCGACTCCGCAAAAAACCTGAGACATCATCTCCGTGTATCCCGCGCCGGAAGGCGCGGGACCCTGCGCTCCCGCGCAGGGCTGCATCGCTGAGCAGGACGAAGGGCACTAAAAGGCTGAAGGATATAGAAGATCCCTTCAGTGGCGTAATTATGCGCCAAATTTCTGATTACTCCCGCTTCAATCCATAATCTGGAGCTGGCTGTGGTGCTTTAATCTTAAATTCTGCAGTTCAACAGAGCGGTTTAACCACGGATCTCACGGATCAGCACGGATGGCGAAATAGTTAAGTCAGGAATTTCGATTCAAATTCATTCACCTGCGGGGTGAGGTCTCACTGATCTGTATTTGATTGGCCATCCGTGATCATCCGTGAAATCCGTGGTTTCAACTGCGTTTTTTAGGTTAATACGAGAATCCGCACTTCATCTCCAACGATCCGATAATAGAGTCCATAAGGAAAACGGAGCATCAGGTAACGGCGTTTGCGTCCTTCACGATCCGCCACCTTGTCGGCGCTTCGAGGATCAAGGCAATGCCCTGATCAAACTCATCGAGAAACTGCGTGCCGAGGCCATTGAGCTTCTGCTCGTAGAACCTGGCTGCGGCAACCACCTCGGCTTCCGCCGCAGGATGGTAGATCAGTTTCATTCAATCGCTTTCCGTGCTGCACGCATCACTTCTTCGTGAGTCCGGCCGGTTTTATTCCCCGACGACAGCTCCGCGTCCCGGCGTTCCGATTCCTCAACGGCCCACTTCACTTCCTCGTCCAACTTTCCCGCAGGCTGGCCGCCGATGCTTTGCCATAAGGTCTGAGCCAAAGCCACCCGCTCAGCCAGCGGCAGCGCCATTGCATCCTGGGTAAGTCGCTTCGCAGACATGCGGGAAATCTAGCGTCGAACAAGCCGACGTCAACTCGCACCCTCGAAGATTCTCAAAACCGATCGAATCGCGTGTTTCTTAATCCGAATTAGTGAGGCCTTAGTATGACTTAGTTGTTAAAAAATACATTCCGCGTTTCAAATTAAAGATCACCCGATACATGCGCCCGCCATCACTTCCTACTGTAGGAGCGGCTTTATGCCGCGATCCAAACGTGGCAACGCGCACGAATCGCGGCATAAAGCCGCTCCTACATTAAACCAAGCGAAGCCCTACACTCGCGCGACTCAGTAGCTCACCGAGAATTCTTCCGGCAGCGGCGCACTCGCTTTGAATGGATTCGCGCGGCCGGCAAATTCGTACGTGAAACTGGTTTCGAGCGAGTGCAGAAAGAGCCGCTTGCTCTTCACGGATTTTGCGAACGCGCGATTGCGACCGAAATCACCGTACGTCTGATCGCCAATAATCGGGAGATGCCGCTTGGCGCACTGAACGCGGAGTTGATGACTTCTTCCCGTGCGCGGTTCCAGTCGAACAAGTGACGTCGAGAAATTTTTCTGCGCGTGCTTGACCAGTTGAAAAATTGTTTCGGAAGGCACGTTTCCAATCATCGACGTTCGGATTTGTCCGGCCGCTTTTTTCACGGATAGCAGATCCCGCCAGAGTTCCGATTTCAACTGGGGCTTACCAAACACCACCGCGTTGTAGATTTTCTTCACCTGCTTGTTCGCGAAATGTGCCCGGATCGCGGCAGCCAGCTTTTCGCTATTCGCAGTAAGAATGACACCCGAGGTTGCGGAATCGAGCCGGTTAAGGAGCCAGAGCCGTCGTTCCGTTCCATCAGCGGTGCGCCAGATGAAGCACTGCGCTTCCTTGTCGTAGCGACACGTGAGCAGCGCCCGGGCTTCATCCTCCGATCCGTTGGGATGGGAAAGCACTCCCGCCACCTTGTCGAACGCAGCCAAGCCATTCGCATCGCGCGTCAGCAGCGTGATGCCTTCGTGGAGCGGAAGTGTATTCCAGAAATCGTCCGGCGCAGCACTCACTGATAATAAAAACTCAGCGTGATTTGCTGCTCATCACCCAACACCGCGATCATCTGCTCCGTCCATTTGCGATAGGGTTGACGGATCGTGATCGCATTCTGGCAGGAGAACACCCCTTGTTTTCCTGCGTCGGAATCTTCCACCTTCATAATTTCCGTTTCACCTTTCGAATTGATTTTGAACGTGATCACGACGTGCGAACCGCGCGGCGGTGACACCCTGCTATCCGCGAGAATTTTGTACCACTGAATTTGGATAATTTCGAGCAGCTCCTGCATGTATTCGCCATATTCGCTCCAGCGCGCATCGATGCCGAGCACGCCAATATTGGTGGTCCCCGTCGCCCGATTGCTCAGAATGGTGGTACGTGGCGCCGTCAGTCGTGGGCGGGCTTTGGGTTGAGCCTTGTTGGTCGGACTCACGGCCGTCAAACCACCGTCCGGCTCTTTGCCGTCAGGAGCACCTTCCACCGCCTGCTCCGCGTGAGTGGTGGGCGCCGTCGCTTTTGAAATATTCGTGGCAATTCCGTCTTCCGACTTCCCCTCTGTCTTTTCAATGCCCGAAAGCGGCACTTGTTCCGCCCGCGCTTTCATTTCCTGCGTTTGCTGCTCGGCGTCGGTCTTGGTCACTTCCTGCTGTGCCGCCGCTCCTTGTTGCGGTTTCGAAAGGTCACCGGTCACGATCGAGTCACTTTTGATTTGGTCCTGGCCCTTCACGCTCGGCCGGTTTTCAGGATCTTTTTCCTTGGGCGCTTCTTTTTGCGCCGACTGCTGGTTGCGATTGCTGAAATTGGTAGTCTTGTCCGGCGTGTTTTCCGGCGCGTCGGGATTGGTCTCAACAAATTTGAGCGGATTCTGCTGTTCTTCAGGTGGCGGAGGCGTCAGCTCGAAATCAAAGCTCTTTCCCTGATTAGGCTTCACAATGGAAATCCCACCGTGTTTCCCGGAAAACTTTTCCATTCCAAATTGCGGCGACAACCACACCAACAACAGGTGAAAAAGCACGGTGCACGCAATGCCAATGCCGATCGAACGGCGGTTGTAATCGAGGTCTTCACCCGCTTCCGGCGGACGTTGCTTGGGTTCTTGGAGTTGCGTCACCACGTTGAAATCAACGCGTCAGACCCGCACGAGTCAAAATTTGTTTCATCTCATCGAGCGGTAATCCGACGATATTTGTCAGGGAGCCGGTAAATCCGGCCACGATCAGCTCGTTTTCCTCCTGAATCGCGTAACCTCCGGCCTTATCCAGCGTGTGAACGCGGCTGAGATACAGGTCGATCGCCGCTTCATCGATGGCCTTAAAAGTGACCTCGCTCGCGACGCCTTCGTCGATTTTCAAAGCGTCGTGCATCCGCCGGATCGCTATGCCGGTGAACACTGTATGCGACCGTCCACTCAAAAGCTGGAGCATTGCCCGCGCTTCGGTCAGATCACGCGGCTTATTGAGGACCGTCTGGCCGACAAATACAGTGGTGTCCGCGCCAATCACGACCGCATCCGGATGGCGGGCCGCCACCCAGTCGGCCTTCAGCGCCGCATTATGACGCACCATCTCCCGGGGATCCGCGTCGGCCGCCTCAAACTCGGTTACTTCCGCCGGAATCACCTCGAAGGGAAATCCCAGCTGCGCCAGCAGCTCTTTTCTCCGCGGTGAAGCAGAAGCGAGAATCAAACGGGGAAATCGGCCAGTTTCGGTCATAAGCCGCACGAGCAAGGCGAAAATCCGCCCCGCCGGCTAGCGGAAATCCCAGCCGAGCGACGCCTATTCGTGGGGGTCCGGCCGTCGTGATCATGGCGCGTTACTGGTAGGGGCCGTTGCCCTCAACGGCCTTCTGGTTGGCGCCGTCGCATCCCACGGGCCGTTGAGGGCAACGGCCCCTACCTTCAGCAGGCAATCCTCGGCATTCTCAATGACTCAAGGTTTCTCCGTCTGAGGTGGCGAATGCGGGCCAAAAACGTCCATTTTCCACCTCTCGCTTGTAGTTGCAGTCAGACGCAAGGCCTTCAAGTTGCCCGACAGCATCATGCGCATCGGACTGGCTCAGATTAACACCATTGTTGGCGATCTTGCAGGCAACAGCCGGCGAATCCTCGACGCCTATCGATCACTCGTCGCCCAAGGCGCCGAGCTGGTCCTGTTTCCAGAACTCGCGGTCTGCGGTTATCCTCCGCGCGATCTGCTTTTCAAAAAGCATTTCGTCAGCGACGTAGCCAAAGCGACGGTCGCCATCGCCGCGCAAATCGGCGAAATTCCCGCCCTGCTGGGCTACACCGAAACCAATCCCACCGGCAAAGGCCGCGCCGCTTACAACTCGGCCGCATTCTGTCATCGCGGAAAAATCGTCACCTCCGCGCGGAAATGCCTGCTGCCGACCTACGACGTTTTCGACGAAGATCGCTACTTTGAACCTGCGAACGAGCCCACGATCATCGCGGTGGCGGGACATCGCGTCGGCATCACGATCTGCGAGGACATCTGGACCCATCCGCTCGTCCCGACGCGCCGTTTCTACACGCTCGATCCGGTGAAGTGGTTGCGCGACCAAAAGGTCGACCTCCTGCTGAATCTTTCGGCAAGTCCGTGGCATCTTTCAAAAAACTCGCTGCGCCGGACACTCGTCGCGGACGCCGCCAAAGCGTGCGGTTGTCCGGCAGCTTATTGCAATGCCGTCGGTGGAAACGATGAACTTATCTTCGAAGGCCGTAGCGTGGTGTGCGACGCAACTGGTGGATTTCTCGGCGGTCTCGCGGCTTTCCGGGAGGATCTGCAAGTGGTCGACGTCGGCCTTCAAGGCGACGCTCTGCCCACGCCAAACTCCATTGTCCTTCATCCGACCTACAATCAGGAAGATCTCGCCGACGTTTACGATGCGCTGGTTCTCGGGTTGCGTGACTACGCGCAAAAAACGGGATTCAAGAAAGCACTCCTCGGTCTTTCGGGCGGCATCGATTCAGCGCTGACTGCAGTGATCGCCGCTGAGGCACTCGGACCCAAAAATGTAATAGGGGTCAGCCTGCCGTCAGTGATTTCGAGTCAACACAGCAAGGACGACGCACGTATTCTCGCGGAGAATCTCGGCATCGAGTTTCACACCATTTCCATTGGCGAAACCGTGGCGGCCGCGGAGCAGACACTCGCGCCCATCTTCGCAAATCGCGCGCGCGACATCGCCGAGGAAAATATTCAGGCGCGGGCGCGCGGTCTGTTGCTCATGGCCATCTCCAATAAATTTGGCGCGCTTCTTCTCACGACTGGTAACAAGAGTGAACTCGCCGTGGGCTACTGCACCTTGTACGGCGACATGTGCGGCGGCCTCGCGGTAATCAGTGATGTTTTCAAGATGCAGGTCTACGCACTTTCGCGGTGGATTAATCGGAAGAAGGAAATCATTCCCGCTTCCAGCATCGAAAAAGCACCGAGTGCGGAGCTGCGTCCGAATCAAACCGACCAGGACAGTTTGCCCGCTTACGACGTGCTCGACGGTATTCTCAAGGGTTACGTGGAGGAAGGCCTGTCGCGTGCGGACCTTGCCGCGCAGGGTTTTGATCCCGCGGTTGTCAACGACATCGTCCGCAAAGTCGACCTGAACGAGTACAAACGAAAGCAAGCCGCCCCCGGCTTGAAAATCACCCCCCTCGCCTTCGGCGTCGGCCGCCGCATCCCCATCGTCCAAAAATACGTCAGCTGAATTTTAGTCACCACTAATCCACACGAACGGGCCACTAATGAAGACTAATGAACATTAATCCCGATCTGCATCAACAAGCAGGCTATGACTTCATGGCCGCAGCTTTCGAAGTACATACCGAAATGGGAAATGGTTTTCTGGAGGAAGTTTATCACGAAAGCCTGACCCTCGAACTTACTGCACGAAATATCCGTTTCACAAATAAACCAACCCTTACTCTTTTCTACAAAGGTCGCCCGCTTCAAAAGCAGTACCAACCCGATCTCATCGTAATAGGAGAAATCATCGTGGAGTTGAAGGCCGTGAAATCTCTATTAACGACGCCCAATTGATCAATTATCTTCGGGCGACTCAAAAACGTGTTGGCTACCTGATCAATTTCGGGTCGTTTCCCAAACTTGAATGGAAACGTCTCGTTCGTTGATCCGAACTTAGTGAGATATTAGTGTTCATTAGTGGTTAAAAATATCTGCCTCTTTTTTTGAACAACCTGTGGCCCGGAATTTTGGCACCACTAATCCACACTAATTTCTCACTAATAAAATCGACCGGCCAGAAAGTGTAATGGCTATTTAAACAATTTCAGATCCTTGCTCGCATAGAACCGTTTGGTGGTTTGATCCGAATTAGTGACTCATTAGTGCCCATTAGTGGTTAAAAAAATGTCTTCTCCTTCATCCCCTTCCTCCGAACAACTTTTTGCCCGTGCGCTGCAGCTCATTCCGGGTGGCGTCAATTCACCGGTGCGCGCGTTTCGCTCGGTCGGCGGCACCCCGTTTTTCACCAAAGCCGCCCGTGGTGCCATGCTGGTTACCGCCGATGGTCGCGAACTTATCGATTTCGTGTGCACTTGGGGACCGGCAATTCACGGACACAACCACCCGGTCATCAAAGCGGCCATCGCCGCCGCGCTCGAAAACGGCACTTCCTTCGGCACGCCCAATCCCTACGAAGTGGAAATGGCCGAGCTGATCGTGAAATTTTTCCCTTCGATCCAGAAAGTCCGCCTGTGCAACAGCGGCACTGAAGCCACGATGTCCGCCATCCGCCTCGCGCGCGGTTTCACGAAACGCGACAAAATCATCAAGTTCTCGGGTTGTTATCACGGCCACAGCGATTCCTTACTCATCAAGGCAGGCTCCGGCGCCCTCACCCACGGAAATCCTGACAGCGCCGGCATTCCAAATGCTTTCGCAAGGGAAACCGTCGTGCTGCCCTTTAACGACACTTCCGCAGTGGATGCAGCTTTCGCCGCCAATCCCGGCGAAATCGCCTGCATCATTCTTGAGCCCTACATTGGCAACGTCGGTTTTATAAAACCCGGCGCGGGCTACTTGCAGTACCTGCGCAAAGCCTGCTCCCTCAACGGAGCCCTGCTGATTTTCGACGAAGTAATGACCGGTTTTCGCCTCGCGCGCGGTGGCGTGCAGGAATTGGAAAACATTGTCCCGGATCTCACCTGCCTCGGGAAAATCATCGGCGGCGGTCTGCCCGTCGGCGCATTTGGCGGCCGGGCGGAAATCATGGATCAGCTCGCCCCACTCGGTCCCGTCTATCAAGCCGGCACACTCAGTGGAAACCCGCTAGCGATGGCCGCAGGGATCGCCGCATTGAAACTCCTTGAAGAACTCAATCCCTACCCGCGACTTGCCGCACTGGGCCGGCAGCTATGTGCGGTGGCGACTTCCGCCGCTGCGACGAAAGGACTCGCTTTGCAGGCGCCGCAAGTGGGTTCAATGTTCAGTCTTTTCTTCACCCCAACACCCGTTCGCGATTACGCGACCGCCTTAACCTCCGACGCCAAATTATTCGGCCGGTTTTTCCGGCTCTGCCTCGACGGCGGCGTCTACTTGCCACCAAGCGCTTACGAATCCTGGTTCCTGAGCACGGCCCACGAAGGCCCCGCCATTGACCGCGCTTGCGATGTGATCGGATCGAGCATTAAATCGCTCTAAGAAAACAGCAAATCGAGCCGTTATTCCCTTTAAGAAATACGTGATGAATATCAAGCAGCCCAGCCGTCTAACACCACTAATCGTCCTTCTCGTTTCGCTCCTTAGTATTATCGCATCGCCGGTTGCCTCGTTCGCCCAGCCAATCAATGCGCCAACTGTTTCCATCGACCAGCTCCAGCCCGGCATGAAGGGTGAAGTCTGGACCGTTTTCAAAGGCAACACGCCCGAAGCTTTTAGCGTCCAGGTCACCGGAATTCTTCGCAACACACTCGGCCCGGGCAAAAGTTTGATCCTGTGCGAACTCACCGATTCCCGTGTGCAACTGATGGGCGCAGTAGCGGGGATGAGCGGCAGTCCACTTTATATAGACGGCAAATTGGCTGGCGTGCTGTCCTATCAGATTCAGCGTTTCGAAACGGTGCGCTACGCGGGCTTTACGCCGATCAGCGACATGCTGGAAATTAGTTCGATGCCTTCCGATGCAAAAGGCGGCACTCCTCCCGAACCCATCCCGGTTCACGGGAATCGCAACACCCGCGCGTCCGATTTTTCGCCCAACGCTCAATTTACCCCAATGACCCCGACCTTTTCCGTCGGCGGTCTTGCACCGAATGTCGCAGCTGCGCTCGAACCGCAGTTTAGCGCGCTTGGCCTCAGTATCAATGGACTCGGTGGTAACTCTGCAGGGAGCGACAACGAAAACACACCGGTCCCTCCTGGCACCGCGCTTCATCCCGGCGGCGTCGTCGCAGTCGCTCTCGCCATCGGCGACGTCACGATCGCCGGCACCGGCACCGTCTCACACGTCGACGGCAATCGCATCCTCGCGTTCGGTCATCCGATGATGTCACTGGGCGCCACGGAACTGCCGATGGCGTCCGCAGAAATCGTCACGATTCTTCCGAGCCAGCTTAATTCGATCAAGGTAAGCAACACCGGCAACATCATCGGTTCGTTCAGCCAGGACCGCCTCTCCGGCATCTACGGCGAAATCGGCCGCAAACCCCAGATGGTTCCCGTCGAGGTGAATTTCCCCGGCCGCATGAATCGCAAGGCGCTGCATTTCCAAGTGGTCCGTCACGAACAGGTGCTGCCGATGATCGCGGCCACAGGCCTCGCTCAAGCGGTGATGGGCTCGAACGAATCCGGTTTTGCTCGCGGCTTCAAAGTAAAGACGACCGTGGAGTTTCCCGGCATCGCTCCGGTGGAATTAACTCAAATTTATTCCGGACCGCAGGGTTTCAACCAAGGTCTTGGCGAATTCGTCGGCATGCTTTCGATGTGGCTTTTCAATCCATACGAACGGGTTTTCCCAGAGCGTATTCGCTTCAGCGTGGAAGATACTCCGGAAACTCCGCAGGGCGTCGTCGAGCAGATGCAAATGTCGCGGAGCGACGCGTCCCCGGGCGAGCATGTGGATTTCACCGTGGGCTGGCGCGGATTTCAACGTGTCGCTGAAGGTGCCACGCTGGGTCTCGACATTCCCGCCGACTGGGCCGGCAAGGATCTCGAAGTCATTTTGACGACGGGCCCGGCGCTCGACGAACTCACCGGTCGTTCACACAACGTGCAAGTTTCCCAGCTCCGTAGTTTCAACGAATACCTTACCGCGCTGCGCGAATTCCGCAGCACCGATGGACTCTACCTCGCGGTTGTCGAAAAATCCCACATCTTCACGGATCAGCGCCATGCGACCCAGGACTTGCCGGGATCGTTCGAACGAATCGCGCACGACGCGGATGAAACCCGCTTTCAGCAACGCGACATCGTCACACCGCTTTGGGAAAAGCAATTACTACCCGGACGCCTCTTTACCGTGCAGGTTCGCAAGCCGCTCAATATTACGGACTGACACTTTTTGGTCTGGAGCTTGTCATTCCATAGACGGCATGGACGCACCCGCCGCGGCTCCCCGTCTGGGTTCGCGTTGAGCGTCGACGGCCCTGCCAACGAGCTGGCAATCCGCGTCGTGAGCCGCCATGTTATCCCAACTTCGATCCCCTATGAGACCTACTCGTTCCGGCCGGTGCTTCTCCTTGATCATTTTATTGGCGTGTTTCGCGGGCAAAGGCACCGCTGATCCCCTCACCAAACAGCTGGACGTGGATTTCGGACGCGATGTCGCGAGCCGCAACCTCAAGGGACTCGCCACGCGCTCCGACGGCCGGGTGTTGCCCGGTCCAGTATTCACCGATCTCGAGGGGCCCAAGTTGGGCGAAATTCTTTGGACCATGAAATCCGCGGGACCAAACCGGTTTATCGTCGGCACCGGCCCCGATGGGAAAGTACAGGAGGTTACGTTTAATCCGAAAGACAACTCCTACACCGTGCGGGAAATTGGCGACGTCACCGAGGCACAAGCGGTGGCGATTCAACCATTGCTCGATGGCACCGTCCTCGTCGGCACATCCCCCACAGCCGCGGTGTACTTGATCAAGGACGGCAAGAATGTCGCGCGCGTGCCGCTGCCCGCCGATTCAGTGTTCGATTTTCTTCCCCTGCCAGACGGCAGTGTCTTGGCCGCCACCGGAAATCCCGGAAAAATTTATCGCCTCGATTTGAAAAAACTCGCGCAAGCGGGCGTGATCGAGGGCAAGATCTCGGATGACAGGGCCATCGCCGACAAAGGCGTCGCGATTTTTGGCGAGGTCCGCGACCGGAACGTCCGCAAACTCGCCCGCCTCGCCGATGGACGCGTCATCGCCGGTTCTTCGCCCAAGGGAAATGTCTATGCATTCGCTGCCACTGGCGGTGCGCCTTTGATTCTACAGGAAAATCGCGATTCCGAAGTCGTGGACCTTTTGCCAATGGACGACGGTTCCTTCTACGCCGGCATCGTCCTTGCCGCCGGTGACACCAATCGCATCGGCAAAGTTATCGACGCGAAGGACGACAGCCGGGAGCGGGAGCCCAAGCCTGGATTCAGCGGACGCTCAAGTGTGGTGCGTTTCCCGGTCGATGGCTTTCCCGAGAACGTGGTTTCGAAAACCGGCATCGCGCTGTACCGACTGGCGCGCCATAATGACTGGCTGCTCCTGACCGCGGGCGAACAGGGTGATGCGTTCGGTTACGATCCCGTCGCGCGCCGTTCCCTCACTTTTGCCGGCAGTGCCTCGGCCCAGCTCAACGACATCGCTCCGCTCGGCGACGGCCGTTATCTCCTGCTCCGCAACAACGCACCCGGTCTCGCATTGATGTCGTTCGCGACGGCAAAAACCCGTGAACTGGAAACCAAGCGCCTCGACCTCGGGGTAGTCGCAGAGATTGGCGGTTTCCGCTTTTCCCGTCTGCGCGGAGTGGAGCCGACGGCTCTGAAACTCGAAGTAAAAACCAACTACGGCAGCGACGAAATCGAAGGCTGGTCGCCGTGGACCGAGATGAAATTGCGCGACGGCGCTTTCTACGCTGACGGCCTGCGCGGCCGTTATGCGCGCTTTCGGCTCAAAGTAAATGACGGCACTTCCGATTTCCAAATCGACAAGGCCACACTCTACGATTTGCCACAAAATCGCCGGCCCACGCTCGTGGATTTCCGCATTTTCTCGCCCAACCTCGGGTTAATCCCCGCCGTGGATCAACCGCCCAGCGCCTCCGCCACGCTGAGCCAACTGATGTATCCGGCAAATCGTGACGGCCGCGAAGACGCCACCGAGAAACGCAAAGGCGCGTTCATGAACAGCCAGGTGGTACCGCAAACCGGCGCTCAACTGATTTATTGGACGGTCAGCGACGCGGACGGTGATACGCTGGCCTATACCTTTTCGATTCGACCCGAGAACTCGGAAACCTGGGTCGATCTCTCGGTGAATTCGACCGACAACTACGTCCAATTCGACACCGGTGGATTTGCCGAAGGCCTGTATCTCACCCGCCTGACCGCCACCGAGCAATCTCCCCGTCCGGCAAAGAACCGCCTGACCTATACTTTCGAAACCGACAATTTGCTCATCGATCGCACCCCGCCCGTGATTTTGGCGACGCAGATCAAACGGGACAACGGTCAGTTGTTCATCTCGGTCGATGGACGCGATACTCTGTCGCTGCTGGAAGGCGCGGAATACGTCCTCAACAACGGCCTGCATGAAACCGTCATGCATCCAGCTGATGGCATTCTCGATGGAAAACAAGAGACCTTCGTCGCCGAAATCCCCGAAGCCCGCGCCGCCGGCGCCACCTCGGTCGAAATCGTCCTCTACGATCAAGCAGGCAACAGTTCATCGATGCGTCTGCCGCTGAAGTAAGCGGCCTGTCAGCTGTAGGGCTGGCCCTCGTGGCCATGCCACTTCGTTGACGCTAACGGCATACTCACAAGACCCATCCTATATATTCGGCGATGACGCGGAGGAGATTTATCCTGGAAAACGCAGTTAAAACGCGAAGGACGCGGAGAGCGCAGAGGAGAAAGCCTGCACATTTGTTTCCGAAATTTCTTCACCCGGCAGGTGAGCATTCACCAACGATATTCACTCCTTCCTTGCTCCGCGAACTCCGCGCTCTCCGCGTTTCAACCCCGGAATTTAAGTATACTCGCGTGGGCGGGTGTCCAGACGGGCCGTTGAGGGCAACGGCCCCTACCGCACTGATGCATTCATAGATCTGAAATAGGTCGGATCATTAGTGAGGATTAGTGGTTCAAAATCCGGGTATGTTTTTGGGTCGCCAGTGGTGCGAGCGAAAATGACGGCATGACCACAAGGGCCAGCCCTACCATTCGTCGAACGGTCGCGACATAAATGCGTGACGCACACCATGCTCGGTCTGCGGAAAGCCCACCGATGAATAATATCGATGAAACCATTTAGTGCCCTGGCGCGCTAATCCTTGGCATGTGAACGGCTATTGTGGACGTGGTCTTTTCCACCACATCCATGAACAACCTCCCCGCTCGTTGCTTTGGTTCTCTGCGCTCTGGCCGTTTCTCCAGATACGGACAGATGATCGCCTTACTGCTCGCGCCGCTCGGCGCTTCCGCTCTCGAAGTTCCCTACGACTATCTCGTTCCCTGCACTCCGGAAAACGCGATCTTCGGATATTTTTCGCCCACAAAAAAACCGGTGGTCACGGTTAAATCCGGCGCGGTGGTGCGCATTGAAGGCGGCGGCGGAAACAAGTGGAAGGATGTCGACGACCCCAACACGTGGCTCAAGGAAAACAATATTCCGATCACCGTCGAATCCAACGTCGCGCTCAGCCAGATCGTAAAGGCGCTCAAGGAATCACCCAACCGCCTGCCTCCGCCACCCGACGCCAAACCAGGCACTCGCGTGGGTGGACATTTCCTCATCGGGCCGGTCTACATCGAAGACGCTGAACCGGGTGACTCGCTCGAGGTCCGTATCCTCGATATCACTCCACGCCTTCCTTATGGAGCCAACAGCGCAAGTCCAACCGGCGGCGGTCTGCCCGGCGTGATGCCACGGCCTTTTGGCAAGGTTTACATGATCGATCACAAGCGGAACACCGCTATCTATGACAAGGACGTGGAAATTCCGCTCGCCCCGTTCAATGGCGTGAATGCCACCTGCCCTCCTGACTCCGAAGGTCCGACACGCAAATCAGGTCCTCCCGGCGCCTTCGGCGGCAATCTCGACAGCAAGGATCTGACCACGGGGGCCACGCTCTACCTCCCGGTTTTCCAGAAAGGCGCGCTGTTCTACACGGGCGACTGCCATGCAGCCCAGGGTGACGGCGAAATCGCCGGCGATGCCATCGGAACCGCCAACACTACGACGTATCAGTTTATCCTGCACAAGGGCGTCACGCTGAAAGGCCCACGCGCCGAGACACCGACAAACTACATCGTCTACGGACTCGATCCCGATTTGGACGTCGCAATGAAAAACGCGATGCTCAACACGCTCGATTTCCTCAAAGAGAAACAAGGCTACGATCAAATGCAGGCCTACACGCTGTGCAGCGCTGCGGTTGATTTCCATGTGACCCAGGTCGTCGACAAGACCCTCGGTATCCACTCCAAAATCGCGAAGAAACTATTCGTTAACGACAAGGATAACTACTGGTACCGCACACCACGGTTCTAACGTTCTGCCTCCACCAAGCCCGCAATAATCCTGCCATGTTTTTCGATCCGTTCCGCCCCGCCCACACCCTGCAGACCATCGCCCAATCCGCGGCGGTCTGCGTAATTCTCGCTTCCTCCGCCAAAGCGCTGGAAGTGCCTTACGACTATCACGTGCCTTGCACGCCTGAGACCGCGATTTTCGGGCATTTCTCCGCCACGAAAGCGCCTGTTCTCACCATCAAGTCCGGTGCAGTCGTGCGCATCGACGGCGGTGGCGGCGCGGGCGGCACGGAGGATCGGAACAAATGGCTGAAGGATAATGGCGTTCCCCTGACGGTGGAGCAAAGCCCCGCGCTTCAGGAAATCATGAATGCGCAAAAAGTCTCCACGAACAAACTTCCCCCGCCTCCCGGAGCTCCTGCGGGCACCGGAGTCGGCGGACATTTTCTCATTGGACCAATCTACATCGAGGACGCGGAACCCGGTGACTCGCTGGAAGTGCGCATCCTCGATGTCACTCCGCGCATTCCTTATGGTTCAAACGGCGCCCGCCCCGGTGGCGGCGGCCTGCCCGACACGATGCCGCATCCATACACGAAGGTTTACCTGATCGATCACAAACGTAATACGGCAATCTACGACAAGAACGTCGAAATCCCCCTCGCTCCGTTCAACGGCGTGAACGGAACCTGCCCCCCCGACTCGGAAGGTCCGAACCGTCGCTCGACCCAGCCGGGCGCGTTTGGCGGAAATCTCGACAGCAAGGATCTCACCACTGGTTCGACTCTCTATCTGCCGATTTTCCAGAAAGGCGCGCTGTTCTACACCGGTGACTGTCACGCCGCTCAAGGTGACGGCGAAATCGCGGGTGACGCGATCGGTACGGCGAATGTATGCACCTATCAGTTCATCCTGCACAAAGGCGTCACATTGAAGGGCCCGCGAGCGGAAACCCCCGACAACTACATCGTCTACGGACTCGATGCGGATTTGGACGTCGCGATGAAAAATGCGATGCTCAACACCCTCGACTTCCTCAAAGAGAAACAAGGCTACGATCAGATGCAGGCCTACACGTTGTGCAGCGCTGCCGTCGATTTCCACGTCACTCAAGTTGTGGACAAAGTCCTCGGGATCCACGCCAAGATCGCGAAAAAATTATTCGTGAACGACAAGGACAACTACTGGTACCGCACACCGCGGTTCTGATCTAACCGACATCTAACCGACCTCCGCCTTCCCATGATTTTATTTCATCCCTCCAGTTTGCGCCTGGTTCTTGCCAGGTTGAAAACCAGTCTCCGCAGTCGCACGGCGCTGCGTTTGTCCTTCACCGTGGCAGCTCTCGCAGCTGTGCGCGCGGAAGCGATGGATATTCCGTACGACCACTATGTGCCATTCACGCCAGAAAACGCCATTCTCGGCTATTTCTCCCCCACGAAAAAACCCGTTGTCACGATAAAATCGGGCGAGGTGGTCAAAATCGACGGCGGCGGCGGCGCACGCTGGGGCGACAAAGACCCGGATACGTGGCTAAAGGAAAACGGCATTCCCGTGACCGTCGCGACGTGTCCCGCGCTTGCGGAAACCATTCTCGTTTCCAAGGAAACACCGAACCGGCTGCCACCCGCTCCCGGTGCCGCTCCAGGCGCCAAGGGCGGCGGACACATGCTCAACGGACCAATTTACATCGAAGGAGCCGAGCCCGACGACATGCTGGAAATCCGCATCCTTAGCGTCACGCCCCGTATCCCGTACGGATCGGTCAGTGGAAATCCTGGTAGTGGCGCTCTGCCGGATTTGTCACCAAGACCGTTTACAAAAATTGTCCCTCTCGATCTCAAACGCAACGCAGGCATTTTCGACGAAAACGTCGAGGTACCACTTGGACCGTTCATGGGCGTGATGGCCACCTGCCCTCCTGATTCCGAGGGGCCCAATCGCAAGTCCGGACCTCCCGGTGCATTTGGCGGCAACCTCGACTGCAAAGAACTCGTCGCAGGCAGCACGCTCTATCTACCGGTGTTTCAGAAAGGCGCATTGTTCTATACGGGCGACTCACACGCCGCACAAGGCGACGGCGAGATTACCGTTAACGCCATCGAGACAGCAAACACCTGCACGCTTCAGTTCATTCTGCACAAGGGCAAAAAGATATCCGCCCCGCGGGCCGAGACCCCGACCGATTACATGTCGTTCGGCCTGGACCCGGATTTGGACAAAGCCATGCGCATGGCCATGATCGAGACGATCGATTTCCTGAAAGAGAAACAGGGTTACGATTTTCACCACGCCTACACCTTGGCGAGTATTGCGGTGAATTTTCGCGTGACGCAGGTCGTGGATAAGACCTTGGGTATTCACTCCATGATCCCCAAGAAACTCTTCATCAAGGACGCGAATCCTTATTGGTACCGGCCGTAGTCGGACATGGACGAAGCGAACCAGACCCTCCCCGACCGCGTACCTTCGTCGTGTCTCTTTGTAGGAGCGGCTTTACGCCGCGATTCTGAAAACCTTCGCGGCATAAAGCCGCTCCTACACCAATCTCAGATGCTCATCGATTCCGTTACTCGTTTCCTTCAACACCGCGCCCTAGCCAGCCGGGCCATCGCCCTCAGTCTCCTCGTGCCAGCCAGCACTTGGGCCATCGACGTCCCCCACGATTATTATCTGCCGTTGCTGCCAGAGAACGTTCTCCTCTGGCATTATTCGTCGACGAAGAAACCCGTACTCACGATCAAATCCGGCGCGACTGTGCGCATTGACGGCGGCGGCGGCGTGCGTTGGGACTGGGCGAAGGGAGAAGACGGCAACGCGTGGCTGCGGGAAAATAAAATTTCCCTCACCGTCGAGACTTCTCCCGCATTGAAGGAGACCTTGCGCGTCTTGACCGAGGCCATCCACCCGCCGGACAAGCCGACCGGCAAGCATATCCTTACCGGACCAATTTATATCGAAGATGCGCAACCGGGAGATTCGCTGGAAATTCGCATTCTCGATGTCACGCCCCGCATTCCGTACGGCGCTACTAGTGGCAGTCCGGGCGGCGGTACACTGCCCGATCAGGTACCGCGGCCGTTTACGAAAGTCACGATGCTCGATCTCAAACGGAACGCCGGAATATTTGACAGCAAGGTCGAGGTGCCCCTCGGACCGTTCATGGGAGTGATGGCCACCTGTCCGCCAGATTCCGTTGGCCCATTTCCCAGTTCAAGTCCGCCCGGAGTATTCGGCGGCAACCTGGATTGCAGTGAATTAGTCGCCGGTTCCACGCTCTATCTGCCAATTTTCCATCCGGGCGGATTGTTTTATACCGGCGATTCCCACGCCGGCCAGGGCGACGGTGAAGTCACTGGCAACGCGATCGAGACCGCCAACACCTGCACACTTCAGTTCATTCTCCACAAAGGGAAAAAACTCGCCGCGCCACGCGCAGAAACTCCCACACATTATGTGTGCTTCGGCCTCGATCCCGACCTCGACAAGGCCATGAAGATGGCGCTCAACGAGACGATCGACTTCCTCAAGGAGAAGGACGGCTACGAGTTTATTAACGCCTACGCGCTCTCTAGTATCGCCGTGAGTTTCCGGGTGACGCAGAGCGTCGACAAAACCCTCGGCATCCACGGCATGATTCCGAAGAAAATTTTCGTTCACGATACGAACACCTATTGGTACCGCCCCTGAGCGTAATTGTCTGCACCAGCTATTTTTCTTAATGAACCCGCCTTCTGTTTCCTCCCGATTCTTTGCATCATTCAGCGCTGCACTAGCCCTCGTTGCAAACGCTTCGGCTCTTGAAATTTCCGCCGACTATCACGTGAAGATGACGCCGGAGACGACGATCTTCGGGTGTTATTCCGCCACGAAAAAACCCGTTCTCACCGTCAAGTCTGGCGCCACCGTGAAGATCGATGGCGGCGGTGCGGCAGAATGGGGGCGCGAAGGCGGCGAAGCCGAAGCCAACGCCTGGCTGAAGGCCAACAACATTCCCGCCACGACTGAGACCTGCCCGGCGATCAAGGAAATCATCACCGCGCTGAAGGAAACTCCACGCATGCCCGGCGTCCCCGGCGGCCACTTTATCGTCGGCCCGATCTATATCGAAGATGCCGAACCGGGTGATTCGCTAGAAGTCCGCATCCTCGACGTCACCCCGCGCCTGCCCTACGGCGCGCACGGCGTGCGTCCCGGCGGCAGCGCCCTGCCGGACCTCGTGCCACGCCCGTACAACCACGTCTATCAGGTCGACCTGAAGCGCAACGTCGCGATCTTCGACAAAAACATCGAGGTGCCCCTTCGTCCGTTCAACGGCGTCAACGCCACGTGCCCGGCCGATTCCGAAGGACCATATCGCTTATCCGGTCCTCCTGGCGCGTTTGGCGGCAATCTGGATTGGAAAGATGCGACCACGGGCACCACGCTTTATCTGCCGATTTTCCAAAAGGGCGCGCTCTTCTACACCGGTGACTGTCACGCCGCCCAAGGCGACGGCGAAGTCGCCGGCAATGCCATCGGCAACGCCAATACCGTCATCTATCAGTTTTTCCTGCACAAAGGCGTCACGCTGAAAGGCCCGCGCGCCGAGACACCCACTCACTACGTTTGCTTCGGTCTCGACACCGATCTCGATGTGGCGATGCGCAACGCGCTGATCGAGATGACCGTGTTTATGAAAGAGAAAAAGAACATGGATTTCGTTCATTCGATGACGCTCGCCAGCGCGTGCTTCGATCTCCATGTGACCGAAGTAGTTGATAAAGTCCTCGGTGTTTACACCCAGATCCCAAAGAAGATCTTCATCAACGAACCCGATTCCTACTGGTATCGCACCCGGTAAGCGTCCCGCGGCATCCCTTGTGCTATACCCTTGGGAAACGCGGGTCGCCGCTCTCAAACCTTTTCGCACGGACATGCTGATTATTAAAACCAATTTAGCCGCTCTCACCGCCAAATTCTTCGGAGACTGCTTGCGATGACCGCCGCTGCCAGCGTTCTAAAAATCAGCGGGCTGGCTAAATCGTACCGCACCCCGGAGGGTGAGGTAAAGCGAGTGGTGTCCGTCGACGCATTCTCGATGATTCCAGGGACGCAAATCGGATTGAAAGGAGAAAGCGGCAGCGGAAAAACCACGTTTCTCAACTTGATCGCCGGCATCCTCAAGCCTGACGCCGGTTCGATCAAAATCGACGGCCAGGAAATGACCGTGCTCGGCGAATCTCAACGGGACCGGTTTCGCGCGACGACCATCGGCTGCGTCTACCAAAGTTTTAACCTTCTCCAAGGCTACACGTGCCTGGAAAATGTGCTGCTGGCGATGGCCTTCGGCGCTGGCCGAGATCGCGCGTTCGCGACTTCCCTCCTCCAGCGTGTCGGCTTGACGCAGCGCTTGAATTATTATCCCCGGCAACTTTCCGTCGGACAACAACAGCGCGTCGCCGTGGCTCGCGCGCTCGCGAACCGGCCCAAGCTCGTCCTCGCCGACGAACCCACGGGAAATCTGGATGCCGCCAACGCCATCGAAACACTGGCACTGCTACGCGAGACCTGCGCCGAACACGGCGCGGCTCTGCTGCTCGTGAGTCACGATCGCGATATTTTAGCCCGATTCACGCACACCGAGGAATTCCAACGCTTAAACTCCCCGCAAAACTCCGTCGCCGCGTGATCATCCCTCACATCGTCTACAAAAGTTTGCGCCAGCACATGGTCTCCACGCTGGTCTCCGCCTCAGCCATCGCTTTGGCTGGCGGGTTACTGATGGCCGTCTGGGTCATGCGCCAGGAATCCAACCGCGCCTTCACCAGCGTCACGGGCGGATTTGATGCCGTGCTCGGCGCGCGGAGTTCGAAACTCCAGCTCGTGCTCAATGCGATTTTTCACCTCGAAGACAGCCCGGGCAACATCAGTCCGGCCGACGTGGAGCAGATTAGCAAGAATCCCAATGTCGATGTCGCCCTCCCGATTGCCGTCGGCGACAACTACAAGGGGTACCGGCTCGTCGGAACAACCGACGTCTTGTTTGACCGCGTCGAATTTGCGCCCGGGCAACGTTATCAATTCGACGGAGCGGGCCGCCCTTTCACCATCGGTGAAAAAGAAGCGGTCGTCGGCAGTTTCGCCGCCCGTGAACTGAAGCTTAAGGTCGGCGACACTTTCCATCCGTTTCACGGGCTGCTCTACGATGAAAAAATGCAGCACGCCGAAACCTACGTAATCACCGGAATTTTCAAACCGACGGGCACACCGACCGATCGGGTGATCTGGATCCCGCTCGAGGGTTTGCAGCGCATGAGCGGTCACGATCCCAAGGCGGCCGCCGACGTGAGCGCTGTCCTGGTCAAATTGAAGCAGGAAAACCCGATGAGCGGCTTCCAAATGGACATGCTCTACAACAAGCGAGGCAACAAGCTGACCTTCGCCTGGCCGATTGGTTCGATCCTCGCGAAGCTCTTCGATAAAATCGCGTGGTTCGACAAAATCCTGGCCTTCATTTCCTACCTCGTCGTGGTCGTCGCCTCGGCGTCGATCCTCGCAAGCATCTATAATTCCATGAACGAGCGACGGCGTGAAATCGCCATTCTGCGAGCGCTTGGCGCCCAGCGCCTCACCGTTTTTGGTGCCATCGTGGCGGAGTCAGCCGCAATTGCCGGCCTCGGCATGGTGATCTCGTTTTTCGTTTACGCCGTAATCGTGTTGGTCGCATCCGGCATTATCCGGGTTCAAACCGGCGTAGTCATCAACCCATTGGAATTTCATTGGGTTATGCTCACCGCGCCTGCCGGAATTACGGGACTTGCTGCGCTATGTGGCATTTTTCCTGCAGCAAAAGCTTATCGCACCGACGTTGCCAGCAACATGTCACCGCTTTCGTAAGCTTCATGAAATTCTTCCGCAATCTCACCATTCGAAACACGCGGTGGATCGCGCTGTCGCTTCTGACGGCCGGAACTGCGTTTGCTGAAGTGTCACCGAAATATACCGATCTCACGCCCAGTAAAATCACGGTCGACGGCCGGGAGGTATTTTCCCTCGGTTTCGATAAATTGTCCTCTTTCCCATACAAACTCGTCGACGCCGGCACAGGCGCAACCCCTGAGGAAATCGACGCCCACCAGAAAATCGACCAGGTGCCCACGTGGATCCACGTATACGACCAGAAGCCGGTCTTGCTCACCGGATATATGATGCCGCTCCAAATCGAAAACGGGCGCTCGAAAAAATTCGTAATGATGCGGGACGTAACAACGTGCTGCTACGGTGCCGTTCCCAATATGAACGACTACCTGATCGTCACCATGAAGGGCTCGGGCGTGGAAGTGGTACAGGACGTCCCGGTCGAATTGTTAGGTACCTTTCGGATCGAACAAAAATATGAAGGCGGGTATGTCGTTTCACTTTTTGTGATGGACGGCGAAAAATTCCTGGGGGCTAAAAAGTAGGCGTGTGGCTCCGGATCGCGGAAAAAAACCTGATGTCCGGAGGAAACTTCTGAACATTCAGATAAGAGCACCCTGCAATCGAAATCAATTTTCTGCCTTCGCGTAGCAGCCGTCGTCAGACGGCTGGCCAGCGGTGTCACCACCGCTGCTACACCGCGCACAAGCCATTCGACACGCTCACCGTCCGCGACATGCTCGATGTACTTGACCGACTACGAATGAATTCATCCTCCAAAATCTTAGGCCTCGTAGCCATTGCTGCGGCCGCCTGTTTTTTCCTCAGCGCGTGTGAACGAAAAGCCGCCACTCCGACGACCGCCGTAACTCCCGTCGCCAAACATGAACATCACGCTCCGCACGGCGGGACTCCTGTGGTACTGGGCGACGAAGCCTATCACCTTGAGCTCGTACTCGACGCCCCGGCAGGAAAACTCCAGGCATTTGTACTCGACGGTGAGATGGAAAATTTTGTGCGGTCTACGGCTTCTTCGTTCGAAGCTACGGTCACGGTTGAAGGCGAAAAACACACATTGATTTTTCAGGCCATTGCGGACTCTGCCACCGGCGAAAAAGTCGGCGACACCGCCCTGTTCGAAGCCCAAGCCGATTGGTTGAAAACCACTCCGAAATTTGACGCCGTGCTCACCTCGCTGACGATTCGCGGCTCCACCTTCGCCGCCGTCCCCTTCAATTTCCCTCTCGGCAACGATCACGACGAACCCGCGCACAAATAATCGCGGCCTCGACAAACCAGCGGTGTCACCACCGCTGCTACGTTCAGGGCGATTAGATCGCGGTAGGGGCCGTCTTGGGAGCCGTAGCCTTGGCGAAGGCTGCTGCCCCCAACGGCCCGTGGGATGCAACGCCGAGGACGGTTGAGGGCAACCGTACCGGACATGATGATTTTTCATGAAAGCTGATGCGCCAGGGGGTGGCACCTCCCGTGCTCGCTCAGCGAGAAACCCACGCAACCCGAGCGCAGTTCAATTCGTGGACAGATCCATTCATCTCGTTCGACTCCTATGATTCACCGTCTTCGACTACTTCAGATTTTAGGCGTTCTGTTCTCACTCTCGATCGCCGCGCCCCGGGTTCAGGCACTCTCCATCGAGGAAGCCACCATCGCAGATCTTCAAGCCGCTTACCTTTCCGGTGAAATCACGACCCACCAAGTGGTGGCAACCTATCTCTCCAGAATCGAGGCCTACGACAAACAAGGACCTTATCTCAATTCACTGATCAACGTAAACCCCAAGGCCCTCGAAGAGGCAGACAAACTCGATGCCATTCTTGCCGCCACTGGCAAACCTGTGGGGCCGCTTCATGGCGTCTGCGTCATCGTCAAGGATTGCGTCGACGCGACCGGCATGCCGATGACCGCAGGCTTTCAAGGTTGGAAAAACTACTACCCATCAGTCGACGCGCCACTCGTCGCCCGCATCAAAGCGGCCGGCGGCATCATCCTCGCGAAAGCCTCGCTGTCAGAATTCACCAAAGGCGGCGCTGACAACATCAATTCGGTTTTGGGTGGCTTCGCCCGCAATCCCTATAATACCGCTTACGCCACGGGCGGCTCTTCCGGCGGCACTGGCGCTTCGATCGCCGCCAACTTCGGTACAGTCGGCATCGGCACCGACACGATGGGATCCATCCGAAATCCGTCGTCGTTCAACTCACTCGCCGGCATCCGCACGACCGTTGGCCTCGTGGCACGTGTGGGCATGACACCCAACAGCAGTCTGCGCGACACCGTTGGCCCGATGTGCCGCACGGTAACCGACCTCGCTGTTTTACTCGACGTGATTGCCGGTCCCGATGCCGGCGATCCCGCCAGTCTTAAAAGCGAAGGACACATTCCGAAAGCTTACACGGCGTTTTTAAAAAAAGATGGACTCAAAGGCGTGCGTCTCGGCGTACTCCGCCAGGCGTTTCTCGCGAAGGACTCCGATCCCAAAATTCTCTCCGAGTTTGAAAAGGTGTTGCTCGAACTCAAAGCTGCCGGCGCGGAACTGGTCGATCCGTTCACCATCGCTGAATTCCCCACCTTGCCACGGCCGCCGCAAACTGCGGCCCGTTTCAAAGACGACATGACCCGCTTTCTCGCGAAACACCCCGGCATCCCCTATCCTTCGGTCGAGGCCATCGCGGCCGCAAAATTGGTTCACCCCCTGCATCAACCTTTCTGGGACGAAGCGGCCGTCGCCGTTCCTTTCGATCAGGATCCCGCCACAGTAAAAGGCATGAAAGACGAACAGCACTGGCGCGACGTTTTCACGCAAGCCTTCGACGCGGCCAGGATCGACGCCGTCGTGATGCCCAACAACGCGCAACCTCCCGTGATCAACGGTGACCGTAACACGCAGAAAGTCGCCGTGCCAAAGTCCGGCGGTGGTGGCGGTGGAGGCAGCAGCACGACCTACATCGGCAGCGCCTTGCAATGGCCCGCGATCGTTGTGCCCGCCGGATTTGTGAATGGACTGCCGATCTCGCTTCAATTTCTCGGCCGGCAGTGGGACGAGTCCAAGCTCATCCAATACGCTTACGCCTACGAGCAAGCCACGCATCATCGTCGTCCACCAACGACCGTGCCGCCGTTGGGGTATTAAGGTAGGGGCCATCGCCCTCAATGGTCCGCGTCGCGCAATCCCTAAGGGTAAGTAGCTGCCACAACCACCCTACCCACAACAGGCGTGCCAAAAACTGCGACGTCACCGCTGCTGTTACATTCAGGGCGAAATTCGATTTCGCGGTAGGGGCCGTTGCCCTCAACGGCCCTCGGCGTGCAATGTAGAATGCGGTTGAGAACAATCGCCCCAGCCAACCCAGCCAACAAACAGGCGTGGCCAAAATCAGCGTTGTCCGACTCAATCTAATTTCGCGAACATCCAGACCGCTAAATGGGTAGCAGCCGTGGTCACACGGCTGGCCAAAAACCAGCGGCGTCACCGCCGCTGCTACATTCAGGCGAAATCTGATTTCGCGGTAGAGGCCGTTGCCCTCAACGGCCTTCAGGATTACACGCCACGGGCCGTTGAGGGAAACGGCCGCTACCTTAAAAACGCGGTCATATTGTTGGCATCGATTTGATAAATGCCTCCAATGTGTCCGCGGGTCTTTAGCAGCCTATGCTTCCCCTGTTCGCCGGAATCACTTGGCCGCTTCGAGCGGTCCGAAATTCGGTGGCATCATGCGGTGATGCGTCGACTGTTCGTAGGCCGCGGCGATTTTCAGCAGCGTGGGCTCGCTAAAGGGACGGCCGATAAAATCCACGCCAACGGGAAGCTTGGCCGGCGTCGGACCGGTCAACATCATCGGAGCGGAGCGTGCACCGCGTCCGCCACCTTCGTCGTCGCCACCACCGCCAGAACGACCGGAGGGAGCGTCCGCGGGTGCGGGCGGCGCCGAGGGATCGGGCACCCAATCATAAACCTGCGTCGTAAATCCGGCGGGCACCGTGATCGCGGGAAAACCCTGCGCGCCGATCAGCGTAAACATGCCGTAGTTGCCGATGCCATTGCCCGAGGGTTCATTTGGCGCGAGCAGCTTGCGGGCGGGAGCCAGGCCCGTGGGTGCCACGATGGCGTCGAGTTTGAGCTCGGCCATGCAAGCGAGCACGATCTGCTGGATGGCGAAACGCCGCTGCAACCGAACCGCCGTGTCCAAAACCATTCCCTTGTCCGCGTTGGCGAGACCGCTTTTCTTCGTAGCGAAATTCGGTGAACTGAAGTAGTTCGCTTTGTTGACCAGATCCGTGAGGGTCTTGATATTCGCGTCGCCGCGCTCCTTGAGATAGATATCGTAGCCATACTTGCTTTCGCCGACAGCTCCAGCACTGCCGAAGTCGCGCATGGTAACCTTACCTGGAACTTTCGAAGGATTGGCGGCCAAATCGACGAGCGTCGTCACTTGATCAGTGGTCGGCTTGCCTTTTTCGTCCACGGGGAAAAGTTCGGGGAAGAGTTTCGTCCACGACGAATTACTCAGCATCGGATTGTAGCGGCGAATGTAGGCCGTGAACAAACCCTCTGGCGGCGGCTCGACAATCGTCGCACCTAGTTTCTTAAGGTCTTCAATCGCCTGATTGATGAGATCGATGTTCTGGTAAGCAGTCTTCCCGTAAACATCCTTGTCCAGGAATTCGCGGACAACACCGATGCGCACCCCCTTCAAACTTTTGGCGTGCGTGAAGCTTTCATAAGAATTGTCCGGGGTGCGACCAATGCCGAACGCGGTCATTTCATCCTTCGGGTCGTAGCCCGCGATGACCGTGAGAATACGCGCGGCGTCCTCGACGGTGCGCGCCATTGGGCCGATGCGCGTGTTAAGCCCAATGTTGATCATGCCGACGCGACTGACGAGTTCCTGCGTCGGCGAAATACCGACGGAGTTCGCGTATTGCGCGGGAGAGCGGATGGACGGGCCGGTTTCCTCGCCGATGGCGACGGTCGCCATGTTGGTCGCGATGGCCATGCCGGAGCCGCCGCTTGAACCACCGGGAACGCGCTCGGTGTCGTAAGGATTCTGCTCGGTGCCACCGAACGAACTCCGGTAACCGCCGGCGTACTCGCCCATGTTGGCCTTGCCGATGAAGATCGCGCCGGCTGCGCGCAGACGTTGCGCGAAGGTCGCGTCATGCGGCGGCCGGTCGTTCGCATAAAAGGCATCAGCACCGGAAGTGGTACGCATGTCGAAGGTGTCAAACTGGTCCTTGACGGCGATGACCACGCCATGGAGTGGTCCAACGAGTTTGCCGGTCTTGGCGAATTCGGCGTCGAGCTTGGCCGCAACTTCGAGTGCGTCCGGCATATTGGGATCGTTGTCGATCGCATCGGTCATGCTGCGCGCCTTGCGGTCGTCGAAGCCCCAGACTTTGCGCGCGGCAGGACGCAGGTTGAGCGTGATGATCGCGTTCACATTTTTCCCGTGGGCGATCGGTTTGATCGGTCCGAGAATACCTTCGGGCTCCTCAACACCAGGCCCGTTGAAGGCCTTGATGCGGGCCAGATAAAGTTTAACGAGCTCAGTGGACGTGAGCTTCTTCGCGAGGATGGCCTCCTGGATTTTGGCGATGGTTGTTTCTTCAACTTTGAAGTCGGTCGCTTGCGCGCCAATTGCGGCGAGGCTCAGCACGGCGGCCAGCGAAAACGCCAGCAATCGCGAGGGAAATTTTCTATTTTTAAATGTCATGGTCGTGGGTGATTGAAGCAAAAAGTTCAGGGTAATCAGGAGGGATGAATTTTACGGTTCGCCCGTAAGCGGACCGAAGTCGGTCGGTGGCCGGCGGAGCTTCGTCGCGTGTTCGTAAGCCGCCGCAATTTTAAGGAGCGTCGGTTCCGCAAATGGGCGGGTGAGAAAATCAACCCCGACGGGCAACGTGGCCGGAATGGGTCCGACCAAAACAGTAGCAGCGACCGCCGGCGCGCTTTCGCCGGAATCCCCTGCTCCACCGCTTCGCCGATTCCCCGCGGGCACGGGCGGAGTCGATGGATCCAGCGCCCGATCATAAACCGACGTGGTGAAGCCGCACGGCACCGTAATCGCGGGGAAACCCTGCGTACCGAGGAATGTCCAGAGCGTGCTCCTTCCGTTGATGCCCGGCTCAGGCGGCGATCCCAGCTTCGACGGAGGAAGGCTGCCCGTCGGGTAAACGACGGCATCGAGATTTAGATCGGCGAACGCCTGCAAAATAATTTGCTGCACGGCAAACCGGCGTTGCAGACGGGCCGTGGTGTCGAGAACCGTCAGCTTGTCGGTGACCAGCAACGGTGGTTTGCGTTCGGGAAACGCGGGATCGTGGTAGAAATTCGCTTTTTCGGCGCGATCAGCGATGTTCTTGATGTTGGCGTCGCCGCGCTGACGCCAATAAAGGTTCTTCTCAAACTTCGCTTCGCCCGTGTTTGCGTAACCACCGCCGGCACCAAGATCGCGAAGGGTGAATTTGCCCGGGGCCAGGGACGGATCGATCGACATATCGATCAGCATCGCGATCTGGTCGCTCGTAGGTTTCCCGTCGGCATCGACCGGAAACTGCTTTGGATTCTGTTTGGTATAACTGATGTTCTGTAATCGTGGATTCAGCTCTCTGATATAGGTCGTAAACAGTTCACCATTTTCACCGGGGTCGATAATTGTCGCACCGAGTTTCTTGAGTTCCTCGATGGCCTTGTTCACAAGATCGATGCTTTCTTCGTCGGCTTTTGAAAAGGCCGCCTTGTCCATGTATTCGCGAACGACGCCAATGCGCATGCCTTTCAAACTCTTTTCGTGCGTGAAACTTTCATACGGTTTGTCGGGCATGCGGCCAACGACGAATGCGGTCATCGGATCGTTGCGGTCGTAACCGGCGATGACGGAGAGAATCCGCGCGGTGTCTTCCACCGTACGCGTGATCGGACCGACGCGCGTGTTGAGGCTCATGCCCATCATGCCGTGACGGCTGACGAGTTCCTGCGTGGCCGCGAGGCCGACGTCACAGTTCCAATGCGCCGGGCCACGGACCGAAGTCGTGGTCTCTTCGCCAATGGCCGCGGTGACGAGATTGGCCGCAACCGACGACCCTGATCCGGAACTCGATCCACTCGGGCTGCGCTCAGTATCGTACGGATTCACGTAAGCACCGCCAAACGCGCTGCGCGGTGCACCCGAGGCATCCTCGGCGGTATTGGCTTTCGCGACGATGATCGCACCGGCGGCGCGAAGACGCGCCACGAACGTGGCATCGTGTGACGGACGATCGTTCGCATAAAACGCGTCGGCGTCCGAAGTCGTGCGCAAATCGAACGTGTCGTATTGATCCTTGATCGCCATGACGACGCCGTGCAAAGGACCGACCAGCTTCCCGGTCTTCGCGAACTCGGCGTCCAGTTTTGCCGCAACTTCGAGCGCGTCGGGCATCGCCGGATCGTTGTCGACTTTGTCGGTCTGGCTGCGCGCGTGATGCTGATCAAAGCCCATCGCCTTGAGCGTGGCCGGGCGGAGATTGAGCGTGCCCAGCGCGTTGATGCCCTTCGCGTGTGCGATAAATTTCGACGGGCCATACCAGCCCTCCGGCATTTCGACTCCGGGACCGTTGTAAGCCTTGATGCGCGCGAGGTAGAGTTTCACCAATTCCGTCGCGGTGATTTGTTTCGAAAGGATCGCCGCCTGGATGTCGGCGATGGTCGCTTCCTCGAGATGGAATTTGCGTTTGGTCGCCCACGAGACAGGTGTTCGGGCCGATCGCTGCGCTGCGGGCGACATCGTTCCCGCCTGCGCCAAAGAGAGTCCGAGCCCAAGTGAACAAGCCGCGACGGATACGAATTTCTGCCGGCTTAGTAGAGATTCCCGGATCAAGCTCCGGGGCATTCGATCAACGCACCCACGCCACCGAACCCGATCTTCTGCTTTCGCGTAGCAGCCATCGTCAGACGGCTGGCCAGCGGTGTTACCACCGCTGCTACATCCAAGCCGGAGCAAGCTCCGGGGTATTAGTCCCAATGGGAATAAATTTCGATGACGCATAAATGGAAAAACTAAATCCGTGGCGAAACGGTTATTTGGCACCCACCGACGCCATGGTTGGGTTGGCGACCGGGCCGAAGTCCGGCGGCGCCGTGCGGTGATGCGTCGCCTTTTCATAAGCGGCGGCGATCTTTAACAGGATGTGTTCGCTGAATGGCCGTCCCATGAAATCGATGCCAACGGGAAGTTTGGCGGGAAACGGTCCCGCGAGTTTCATTGCCCCTTCGGTCGTCGGATCGGGCACACGATCATACACCTGCTCGGTAAATCCGCCCGGAACCGTGATCGCCGGGATGCCTTGCTGCCCTAGAAAACTCCACGTGCCGAGCCCGCCGGCACCCCCGAGACCGCCGCCGCCAGCCCGCGAGCCCCCGCGCCCCCCGCCGGGGCCTTCCGATGCAGAGATTTTAGCCGGAGGTACGTTGCCCGTCGGGGCGACGAACGCGTCGAGTTTGAGTTCCGCCATGCAGGCAAGGACAATTTGCTGGATGGCAAACCGCCGCTGGAGACGCACTGAGGTGTCCAAGACTTTGCCCTCATTTGCCGTGATCAACGTAGTCGGACTCGAGCGTTGAGCGTTTTTGTAGAACGTCGCCTTGGTGATCAGGTCGCCGAGATCTTTGATGTTAGCGTCACCGCGCTGCTTGAGATAAATGTCGAAACCATACTTGGTCTCGCCGATCGCCTGGGCCGGAGCGAAATCCCGGATGGTAACTTTTCCAGGCACCTTCGACGGATCCGCCGCCAGATCGACGAGGGTCGCGATCTGATCCGTCGTCGGTTTGCCGTTAGCGTCGAGCGGAAACAATTCAGGAAACTGTTTCGTCCACGACAGATTGCTCAGCATCGGATTGTAGCGGCGAACATATGGGGTGAAGAGACCTTCCGGACCCGGGTCGACGATAGTCGCACCGAGTTTGCGCAGGTCCTCGATCGCCTGCTCGGCAATGGCGAGGTTTTCGGCCTCCGCGGTCGTGGCGATGCTCCTGTCCATATATTCGCGGACGACGCCGATGCGCACACCCTTGAGACTCGTTGCATGCGTAAAGCTCTCGTAGGGCTGGTCGGGCGTACGGCCGACATTGAAGGCCGTCATCTCATCTTGCGGATCGTAACCCGCGATCACGGAGAGAACGCGTGCGGCATCCTCGACGGTGCGGGCGATCGGCCCGATGCGGGTGTTGATACCGATGTTCATCATGCCGACGCGGCTGACGAGTTCCTGCGTCGGCGAAATGCCGACCGCGTTATTGTTCTGCGCCGGAGCGCGAATCGAGGGAGAAGTTTCCTCGGCAATGGCGACCGTGCATAAATTAGCGGCTACCGCCACGCCGGAGCCGGCACTCGACGCACCCGGGGTGCGTTCAGTGTCGTAGGGATTAACGACGGTACCGGCGAAAGAGCTGCGATTGCCGCCATAGCTGCCGGCATATTCACCCATGGCTGCCTTCCCGATCACGATGGCTCCAGCAGCGCGAAGACGGACCGCGAAGGTGGAGTCGTGGGGCGGCCGGTCATTCGCGTACGCAGCGTCAGCGCCGGATGTCGTCCGCATATCGAAAGTGTCGAATTGATCTTTGATTGCCACCACCACGCCATGCAGTGGCCCGGAAAGCTTGCCCGTTTTAGCGAACTCAGCGTCGAGTTTCGCCGCGACCTCGAGCGCGTCGGGCATGGCGGGATCGCTATCGACGGAGTCGGTCAAGCTGCGCGCCTTGCGATCATCAAAACCCCAGGCTTTGCGCGTGGCGGGGCGAAGGTTCAAGGTGCAAAGCGCATTGAGCTGCCCCGCGTGCGGCACCGCTTTGATCGGTCCGAGAATACCCTCGGGCTGCTCGACCGCAGTGCCGTTGTAGGCCTTGATACGGTTGAGGTAGAGTTTGACAAGGTCGCTGGCGGTAAGCTGCTTCGCAAGAATTGCGCGTTGAATGTCGACGATCGTCGCCTCCTCCACGTGGAAGGATCCGCTGGAGGTCGCAGCACTTGCCCAGTTCAAGATCCCTGCGAGTCCCAAAGCGACTATCAACGTGGTCAGGCGCGCGGAACGGAATCGATGAGGCGTGATCATTGGGAGTGTGATTATTGAGGTTCGCAAAATTGTGTGATGGATGGAACGAACGCCGGGCTGTCGGTAATGATCCTTTGCGGTTTATCGCGGCGGGCTCCCGCACCGGTGTGCGAGGCAAACGGTCCCGCCCTCACTGAATTCGAAGATCATTAAGGGGTTTTCGGAAGCGGACCGAAGTCGGGCGGTTGCATCCGGTGCTTGGTCGCGTGTTCGTAAGCCGCGGCGATTTTCAGGAGAGTGGGTTCCGCATAGGGGCGTCCCAGAAAGTCGACGCCGACCGGCATTTTTGCCACGACAGGTCCCACTAGAATCGTGGCCGGTCCGGCGCCGCCACCTTCACCACCGCTATCGGAAGCGGCCGCCGTTGAAGGCGGGACAGCGGGGTCAAGCTCGCGGTCCCACACTTCGGTCGTGAATCCTGCCGGCACGGTGATGGTGGGAAAGCCCTGTGCGCCGATGAAAGTCCATGTGGTACTGCGACCGTTGACCGTGGGTTCATTGGGTTTGCCCAATTTCCCGAGTGGAATGTTACCCGTCGGATAGACCACGGCATCGAGGTTCTGCTCCGCAAAACACATCAGCACGATTTGCTGGATCGCAAACCGGCGCTGCTGCCGGACCGCTGTATCCAAAAGCAATGGTTTGTTCGCGTTCTGCAGCGTTGTTTTCTTCGACGGTCCGTTCCCATCGTTGAAAAAATTCGCCTTGTTGATGAGATCGTCGAGCGTCTTGATGTTCGCGTCGCCGCGTTCCTGGAGATAAATATCGTACCCGTATTTGCTTTCACCGACGGCCTGCGCGCCTTCGAAATCGCGGATCGTGACCTTGCCCGGAACTTTCGTGGGATCGGCCGCCAGTTTAATCAGCGCCGCAATATGATCTTTGGTGGGTTTGCCCGCGGCATCCACCGGAAAAAGTTCCGGAAACAACTTCGTCCACGATGAATTGCTCAACATCGGATTGTACCGGCGGATATATTCCGTGAACAACCCATCCGCTGGCGGCTCGACGATCGTCGCGCCGAGTTTTTTCAGGTCCTCAATCGCCTGATTCACCAAATCGATGCTCTGCTCGTCGGCCTTGGTGAACAATTTCTTGTCCATGTATTCACGCACCACACCGATGCGCATTCCCTTGAGACTCGTTTCATGCGTGAAGCTTTCATACGGCTGGGACGGAATGCGCCCGATGTTGAAGGCCGTCATTTCGTCTTTGGGATCAAATCCCGAAATCACCGAGAGAATTCGCGCCGCATCTTCCACCGTGCGCGCAATCGGTCCGATCCGCGTATTGATGCCGATGTTGATCATGCCATGACGGCTGACGAGTTCCTGCGTCGCGGCGATGCCCACGACATTATTCATGCGGGCGGGAGCCCGGATAGACGGCCCCGTTTCCTCGGCAATGGAACACGTCACAAAATTCGCGGCCACCGCCATGCCTGAGCCGCCGCTCGAGCCGCCCGGTTGGCGTTCGGTGTCGTAGGGGTTGGCCTCGGTGCCGCCAAAGGAGCTGCGATAGCCCGCGGCATATTCGCCCATGTTGGCCTTTGCCAAAATAATCGCGCCGGCATCGCGGAGCTTTTTCACGAAAGTCGAATCATGAGGCGGACGATCATTCGCATAAAACGCATCAGCGCCCGAAGTGGTGCGCATGTCGAACGTGTCGTACTGATCCTTGATGCCGATCACCACGCCGTGCAACGGGCCGACCAGCTTTCCGGTCTTTGCAAATTCAGCGTCGAGTTTCGCCGCGACCTCAAGCGCATCAGGCATGGCGGGATCGTTATCCGCGAGATCGGTCATGCTCCTTGCTTTATGGTCGTCGAAGCCGAGCGCTTTGCGGTTCGCGGGACGCAGGTTCAATGTGATGAGCGCGTTGATTCCCTTGGCGTGAGGGATGGTTTTAACGGGTCCGAGCAAGCCATAAGTCTCTTCGACTGCGGGACCATTGTAGGCCTTGATTCGGGCGAGGTAGAGTTTGACCAGTTCGGTCGTCGTGAGCTTTTTCGCCACGATCGCACTCTGAATATCCGTGATGGTGGCTTCCTCGACTTGGAAGGCCGGTGCGGCCTTCAGCGAAGTTGCCATGAGTCCGAGCGCCAGACAGAGCGCGAAACCAACCGTGTGCCGGCGATGGAAGCGGGGCGTGACGAAATTTATCATAACGAAAACGACTGAAAGTGAAACCGTCGGACGAATCGCCCACGAGGCGGTCGTCCTGGCTGAGGGGTGAGGTGGTAACTTAAAAAAAACGGCCCGCGCCCGTCCACCTGCGCGTTACTATGAAAAACGCGTGATGGACGAAGCGCGGCCGGCTAACTCAGAATTTGTAGGTGATCTTGCCCGTGACCGTGCGACCTGGCTGAGGAATCAGCGCGGCGCTGCCGCTGGTTGACGTGAAGAAGACTTCGTTCGTCAGGTTCTTGCCGGAGATACGGTACTCCCAGTGTTTCGTGCGATAGCCGAAATCGAGGGAGAACAACATCGAGGACGGCAGTATGATGTCGCCGATGGTCGAGGCGGGATAGGCCGCGGTGTAGTTGGCGCCGGCGGAGATATCGTAGCCGGATTTCCCGAAGATGTAGTTGCCGAAAATACTGAACACCCGTGGTGGCCGGGCCTGGCGCGTGATTGCCGTGTTGTAGGCGAGCTGATAGCGACCGCCACCGTACTGGATCGGATCGAGCCCCAAGGTTTGCACCGGAACCGGCGTGAATCCGGGGGTGAGCGGATCGTTGTCGCGACGCACCCAATCGGCCGCCAGGGCCAGGTTGAAGTTCGAGTTGGGAACCCAACGGGCTTCAAGTTCATGGCCCACGGCGCGGGTTTGTTGGAAGTCACCCAGACCGCCGTTGAGCGCTTGATTGAAAGCGGTGCGATATTGTTCATACCAGGCATAGGCGATGAACAGCTTGCTCTTGAAAAAATCCCCCTTGATGCCCACTTCCTTCAACTGGGCTCCAGTGAGAATACTCGCCGCGGTCAGCTGGCCTGTGCTCAAGCCACCCGTGCTTCCGGGCACGATCGTGCGCGGGGTCGCGTAGGTTGCATAGGGAATGATGTTAGGCAGGATCTTGTACGACAGGCTGGCTGAGGTCAGAGAGCTGGCCCGCGAGGAAGCTTTCGCAAAAGAGGGCGCCACCGCCTGCATCACGTTGCCGGAGGTTCTCAGTCCGGCATAATTCTGCACCTCGGCATCAACCCAGTCGTAGCGGTTGCCGATCGACAAATTGAGTTTATTGAACGCGACAATATCGAGTATATTACCGAAACCGGTTTCGTAGTGCTGGCTTCGCGCCAGGGAATCCACTCCGGCTTCGACGGGATTTTCCCAGCCATTCTGGAAGAAGTAGTGACCGTCCTGATACTTGGTGAGATCCCAGTAGTTGAAAATCTGGAAGACGTTCGTGGTCGAATTCGTCGCATCAAGATAGCGGAGATTCCACGCGAGGAGATCGGTAATCGTCAGCCAGGATGGCAGGTGCTGCACCTTCCACTCGGCACTGAGCCGTTCCTCGAAAAGGAACGTGTCGCCCGCGCGATAGTAAGCGATGTCCGAAAGCTTGTCGTATTTCTGGTGCTCGTAATAAATATTGTTCTTCAAGACCAGATTGGGATTCGCGTCGTCCACCAGCTTAATGAATCCGATATAGTCCGTGCCGTGATTGATTCGCTCGAGCAAGACGTAGCGCGGGCTGAGATTGGCGGTGCCAAGTCCCGTCACGAAAGCGAGAGGACCGCCTGGCGCCGTGTACGCGGTGGTGCCCGGTTTCACCTGACCCGTCGGGATGGTGCCGTTGGCGTTGAAATTGTAATTGTTCGTCAGGCCGGCGTTGTACAATTCCGCACGACTGGCCCAACCGTTGCCATCCTTGTCAATCAGCGCAAAGTTGGGCGAGCCGGTCTGGTAAGTGCCATTGTCCACCAAAGCCTGGGTTACACGATTCCAGCCGGCGATGCCGGTGCCATCGTGAGTCTGATAATTGCCTCCGACTTCCAGCCGCAGGCTGTCGGTAAGGTCCACCGTGAGCGTCCCCTGCACGGTGGCGTCCCGGATCTCCTGCCCCACATAAAACGTCTTGGAGCGTTCGATCTGCGCATAGGTATAGAAACCGGCTTTGCGTTTAAAGATTTTCAACGGCCCGCCGAGTTCTGCCGTGCCCACTTTTTTGCCCCACTCATCGACCGTCAGGCTGAATTTGCCCGTCAGACCATCGAGGTACTTGCCCGTGCTGGCCCGCGCCGACTTGGGCAGATAGTTCATGAAACCACCCACCGAACCTGCACCAAGAATCGCGGAAGCAGGACCACGAACAATCGTCACGCCGTCACTTGCACCGATGATCGTCGGCAGATTGGACGCGTTGTTCAATTTCTTCATGTCGGCGAAATACGTATCCGCCGTGTCGCCACGAACCTGCAGGCCGCCTTGAACACCGAACGAAAACGCCGTGTACGTGCTGGGAGAGAAACGCCCGAGATCGGCGAGTTCACCGATGTTGAACTTCTCGATCATCTCGCCCGACACCACGCTGATGGAGCGCGGAGTTTCGACGATTTTTTTGGAAAGGCCGAGCGTATCGATCGGCTGGGTGGGCATGAGGGAATTGGGATCCTCTCCGCCTCCGGTGACAAATTTATCGAGAACAACGATCGGTTCCGTAGGGGCGGAGGAATTTTTCGCATTTTCGGTCTGGGCAAAAGCGTAAAGGCAATGACAGGCGCAAGCTGCCGTGGCCGCGAAACGGGCGATATTTCTCATAGTCGATGGTGGTGGTGGAAGTGTACGTTGTTTTGGTGTTGGTCTGCCGGTTACACTTCCCCGGTTAGCACGCGAAGTGCCGTCGCCCAAAATGGCCCTCGAATCATCCATGAATAATTTTGCGCGAATTCACGGTGGGTGGATGCATCGGGCACGTTGCATTTCACGCGATCACGTGCTGCGGCCGCGCGACTTCGTCTAAGCCGTGATCAATTTGGTTCGCGAGCGTGCCGAACAGACTGTGGCGATTTGCAGTGGACACGGCATGGCCACAAGGGCCAACCCTGCACTGCTTTCTTATCCGCCATGTTTTACTGTAGGAGCGGCTTTACGCCGCGATGGAACGTCCAGTCGCGGCATAAAGCCGCTCCTACAAAACGGCAGAAACGAAACTGGGGGGGTGGATTTCATGCCGCTCTCAAATGCCGGCCTGGTCAAACGTGACGGCTTGCCCGCAAGCGTTTCAGGGTTCGGCCGGCTCCGGGGTACACCGAATCTCTTGTAAACAAGCTCCTACATCTCGGAGGGAAACATTTGCAGGTGGCGTGCTGGTTACACCAATCACCCATGAATTTTTTTGATCGTTGGCTTGTAGACTAAAATACTGCTTCCGAGGGAAGGCGCTCCATCCAACTGGTGAGCGCCTCACAGCGTTGTCGGGCCGCGTCCTACACCCGACCAGTTTTTTTCATCAACTGTTTTGCTGCTCCACCCAACGGACTGCCTCACGCACCAGCTCCGCAGCATTGGTTAACTGGAGTTTTTCTTTAATGCGGGCGGCATAGGCCTGAACCGTCTTGATGCTGATCACCAATTCATCCGAAATCTGTCGCGTCGTCTGCCCTTTGCCAAGACGACGAAATACATCGAGCTCCCGATCGCTCAGAGCAGCGATGTTCTCCTTGGAAAATCCCGCCGGGCGCGACGCCATTCGTGCGGTCAGGGTCGCGAGCAGCGACGGACTGACGAACACCTGTCCGGATTGCACCGTGCGGATGGCCTCGAGGATGCGTTCAGTCGCCTCGACCTTGGTGACATATCCCCGCGCACCAGCCCGCAACGCACGTTCGGCATAAAAAACTTCCTCGTGCATCGACAAAACAATCGCCTGCGTGGTCGGCAAGTGCTCGGCCAGATCTTTAATCAGATCGAGGCCGGAGGTACCTTTGAGACTCAGATCGACAATCGCCACATCGGGTGGATCGACCAGCATCGCAGGCAGTGCGTCGTTGGCATCCTGCGCGGCGCCGCAGACTTCAAAATCCGGCTGTTTCCGTAAAAGCGCCGACAGCCATTCGCGGACCAACGGGTGATCATCAACAATAAAAACACGCGTTGGCATACGCCCGGGCTAAACGACCGCCGAAGCGAGCGACAGCGTGCATCTGACGCGGGCACCGGAGCCCGGAGCAGGACCAATTTCAAAATCTCCACCGATCAATTCCGAGCGGTGCGCCATGATCCGCATGCCCATGCCAGTTAATTTCTCGTCGGGCTGTGGCGGTCCGGAACCATTGTCCGTAACCCTCAACTCCAAAACGCCGTGACGCATTTTTAATTCAATCGCCACTTCGCTCGCCCGGGCGTGGCGGACTGCGTTTCGCGCCGCCTCGTGTGCTATATAGAAGAGATGTGACGCTTTGGTGACGTCCAGGCCACGCAACGTTCCTTCCACGGTAAATCGACAGGTGATCCCATACTCTTTCTGCAAATCCGCACAGAGTTCCTCCAATTCAGATGTCAGCCGGTCTGGCTCGATCGCCGCCAGCAACAAACCACGGGCAATCTGACGGGTCTGTGCAATGCCATCCTGCGCCATTCGCACAATGGCCATCGCGTGCGGCGCACTGGAATGTCCGGTCGCTTCAAGTTCACTGGCCAGCATTTTTGCCGCCAGTGAGGTCGCAGTAAGATGCTGGCCCAATCCATCATGTAATTCATGACCGATGCTGCTGCGTTCCCGACTGGCGGTTTGATAAAGCTGTCGTTGCAATTCATCGCGGGCATGCAACGCCCGGGCCAGCGCCGCCGTGCGCTGCCGGACGCGTTTCTCAAGCTCGCGCTGCAACGAGATCAAGGCATGCAGCACTCCTACCAGTACAAGATAAAGCGAGAGATGACCGACCCGGTTCCAAAATATACCAATGGTCATGGCTTTGTCGCCATTGAGCGTGTCCACGCCAACCCGCAGCAACACGCAGGCCACGGAGACCGCACATCCCCACTGCCATCCAAACCAAAGCACGCTCAGGATGATTGGCACCAAATAAAAAGAATAGAGGGAAAACCGCGTTCCCAGCATATAACCGATCAATCCGATAAACAGGATGAGACCGGCCACGACGGCGACGGTCGATTTCGGTCCGCGGCGATTGCCAAAATCAATCAACGCAAGAACCCAATTATTCACCGACGGTGACTCGGTATCGTCCATGGAATTCGGGGAAGTTCGGCCTGGCATGAAAATAAGAGGTGATCAGCCACAAGCTAATGCCGTGCCACTATGACGCCAGGTGGATACAACCCACCGATACTTATAACCGGAACGTTTACTGCGGTTTTTCCCCAAATTTAATTCATGGATCAAAGCGGCGCGATGAGCCACCCGGGCACCAGACGTGCTAATCGGACGACCGATGTTCCATTTGCCCCGTTCATATTCAATCTGCGTCCAAGTAATTTTCCTCGCAGGAATTTTTGCTGTTACCGGCTGCGGTCAAAAATCCGGTACCGCGGAAAAAAACGGCAAAAAAGGTCCCGGGGGAGTGGCGCCCGTCGTGGTGGGAAAGGTCCAGCGCAAGGTTGCCCCACTCATCCTGGACGCAGTCGGCGTGGTCGAAGCAATCCACACCGCGGCACTGCGATCGCAAGTCACTGGCACCATATTAAAAGTGGGATTCCGGGAAGGACAAGACATCGATCAGGGAGGCTTGCTATTCGAATTGGATCCCCGTCCCTTTCAAAACGCCCTCAATTCCGCCGAGGCCGATCTCGAGCGAATCCGCGCGCAACTGGAAAACGCGCGGCTCCAGGTGGCCCGCTATTCCTCTTTGAATCTCGAGTCGATGGTAACCAAGGAGCAGTTTCAACAGATCCAGGTGGCGGAGCGCGTGCTCGATGCCCAGGTTGTCGTGGGCGAAAATGCCGTCAGCACGGCCAGGTTGCAGCTCGACTACTGCTCCATTCGTGCGCCATTCACAGGCCGGACGGGCGGGCTCGGCGCCCACGAAGGTGATCTGGTGCGGGCGAGCGACGCGGCCGTTTCGCTGGTCACGATCAACCAACTTGGCCCCATCTACGTAACCTTTGGCGTACCCCAGCAACATCTCGCGCTGCTTTCACATTACCAGGCCGCGGGGACCATCGCCGTCAGCGCCACCCCTCCCGGAGCCGAACAAACCACCGAAACAGGTGAACTATCGTTCCTCGACAATGCGGTCGATGCCGGCACCGGCACGCTCAAATTAAAAGCCACCTTCGCCAATACTTCGCATCGCCTCTGGCCGGGACAGTTCGTTGGCGTGCGAATGACGCTCGCATCGCCGCAAATGCTCGTGGTGCCCTCAGCCGCCGTGCAAAACGGCCAGAAAGGCCAGCACGTGTTCGTCGTGAACAAAGACAATGTCGCGGAATTGCGGCCGATCACCGTCGCCCGCACCGTCGATAGCGATTCGGTCATCTCTGCCGGACTGGAGGAAGGTGAAACCGTGGTGGTCGACGGACAATTTCGCGTCACGTCAGGAAAGCAGGTGGAAATCAAAAATGCCGGTGAATCCACCGCTGCGCTTGCGCCAAAAAAGAAAAAGAAAGCGCCATGAGCATCCCCGAATTTTTTATCCGGCGGCCGGTCATGACCACGCTCGTGACCGTGGGAGTCACGCTGTTCGGCTTGATGGCGTATCGCGTGCTGCCGGTGAACGATCTGCCGAACGTCGATTTCCCCACCATCACCGTCACGGCCAATTTGCCCGGCGCCAGTCCCGAAACCATGGCGTCCGCGATCGCGATGCCACTGGAACAGGAATTCGCCACCATCGCAGGCGTCGATTCGATGACGTCATCGAGTTCCCTCGGCAGCACGCAAATCACGATGCAATTCAGTCTGGACCGCTCGATCGACGGCGCGGCTCAGGATGTCCAGGCGTCGATTTCGGCGATCACGCGGCGCCTGCCGCAGGACATGCCAAATCCGCCGTCATTTCGAAAAACCAATCCGGCCGACGATCCCGTACTCCAGTTGTCGCTGAACTCCGCAACGCTGCCGCTCTCGGAAGTGGACGAATACGCAGAAACCTTGCTCGCGCAGCAAATTTCCACCGTGAATGGTGTGGCCCAAGTTCAGGTGCTTGGTTCGCAGAAATACGCCGTGCGCGTGCAACTCGATCCCCGCGCCCTCGCCTCCCGCGGGATCGGCATCGACGAAGTTCGGACCGCGTTGAACACCAGCAACGTTAATTTGCCTTCAGGTACCCTCGATGGACAGAGCAAGTCGGTGACCTTGCAGGCGTCCGGTCAGTTGAAAAGCGCCGACGCGTTCAGGAAGGTGATTGTCACCTACCGCAACGGCGCACCCGTGCGGCTCGGCGATCTCGGTGAAGTCGTGGATAGTGTGCAAAGCGACAAGTCCGCGGGATGGTATAACCAGGACCGCGCCATCAATCTGCAAATCAAACGCCAGCCCGGAACCAACACCATCGAGGTGGTCGATGCGGTGAAAAAACTCCTGCCCTCTTTCCGCGCCCAACTTCCCGCCGGAATCCATCTCGATATCGTCAACGATCGGTCCAGCACGATTCGTGAATCCGTTTCGGAAGTTAAATTTACGCTCATACTGGCAATCATCCTCGTGGTGCTTGTGATCTTCCTCTTCCTCCGCTCGGTCTCCGCCACGTTGATCCCGAGCATCGCGATGCCCATCGCCATCATCGGAACTTTCGGCGTGATGCATTTTTTCGACTTCACGATCGATAATCTCTCGTTGCTCGCACTGACACTCTCCGTGGGCTTCGTGGTCGATGACGCGATTGTCATGCTGGAAAACATCATCCGGCATATCGAGCTCGGGAAACCGGTGCGTGAAGCCGCACTGACCGGCTCGCGTGAGATCGGTTTCACCATCATTTCGATGACCATCTCGCTGGTGGCGGTTTTCATTCCCGTTCTGTTCATGGGCGGCGTGCTCGGCCGGTTGCTCCACGAATTTGCCGTCACGATCAGCGCCGCTATCCTGGTCTCCGGTTTTGTATCGCTGACTCTGACTCCGATGTTGTGCAGCCGTTTCCTTAAACCTGCCTCCCACGACGAGAAGGGAAGATTTTATCAAATCACCGAACTGGCTTTCCAGAAAACCCTCGGTGTTTACGAGCGCACGTTACAGATTTCCCTTCGCTGGCGCACGACCGTGATGGTGGTCGCGGGATTAATGATTGTTCTCACTCTCTGGCTGCTGATTTCGGTGCCGAAGGGATTTATTCCCACAGACGACACGGGCACCATGAGCTGCTCAATCGAAGCGGCTCAGGACACGTCGTTCGAAGCGATGCGAAATTACCAGCGGACCGCGGCAGCGATCATCGGCAAAAATCCCTACGTGGCCGCCTACACTTCATCGATTGGTCCTTTAAGCACCGGCGGTGGCGGAACCTTCAATCAAGGTCGCTTCAATTTGAAGCTGATCGACCACACGCTGCGTCCATCGGCCAGCAAGATCGCGCAAATGCTGCGTCAGGATCTCGCGGGAGTGCCGGGAATTCGCGCGTTTCCCCAAGTGCCTCCGGCCATTCGCATCGGCGGCCGCCAGTCATCCTCGACTTATCAATTCACGCTCTACGGGACCGATCTCGACGAGCTTTACCGTGTAGCGCCCGAGTTTCAGGAAAAAATCCGGGCGCTGCCGATGGTCGTTGATGTGACGACCGACCTGCTCATCACCAGTCCCCAGCTCTACATCGATATCGATCGCGACCGTGCCGCCAGTCTCGGCATTTCCGCCCAACAGGTCGAAGACGTCCTCTACAGCGCATTTGGATCGCGGCAGGTTTCCACCATCTACACCGCGACCAATCAGTATTATGTGATCCTCAAACTCGCTGATGAATATCAGCGCGACGCCCGTTCGCTGTCGCTGCTTTATCTACGCAATAACACCGGAAAACTCGTTCCACTGGAAGCCGTCACCCGGGCGAGGACCACGGTCGGTCCCTTAACGGTCACTCACCTCGGGCAACTGCCTTCGGTGACCATCTCGTTTGATCTTGCACCCGGCATGTCATTGAGCAGCGCCACGGAAGCGATCACCCAACTCGCGCAACACGAGCTCCCCGCTACCATCAACGCGTCATTTCAAGGCACTGCGGCCGCGTTCACCAGCTCCCTCAATGGCTTGGGCATCCTTCTCCTCGTGGCGGTGCTGGTGATTTATTTGGTGCTGGGAATTCTTTATGAGGATTTCATCCACCCGATCACCATCCTGTCCGGACTGCCCTCCGCCAGCTTTGGCGCACTGGTTACCCTCCTCTTGTTTGGCCAGGAATTAAATATCTACGGCTATGTCGGCCTGATCATGCTCATCGGCATCGTGAAGAAAAACGCGATCATGATGATCGACTTCGCCCTCGAAGCCCAACGCGTCCATCACCGAACTGGCGAAGCCGCCATCTACGAAGCGTGCATCGTGCGTTTCCGTCCGATCATGATGACCACGCTTGCCGCTCTGGCGGGCACGATGCCCATCGCACTCGGCATGGGCGCGGGCGCGGAATCGCGACGCTCGCTGGGTATTGCGGTGGTCGGCGGCCTGATTGTTTCGCAACTGCTCACGCTCTATATCACGCCGGTTTTCTATTTGTTCATGGAGCGCCTTATCCAGCGCGTCACGGGAAAATCACCGGCAAAGTCCGAGCCATCAGTACCATCACTGGCCCAGCCAGCGGCTTCATCCGCGGGACACTGACACCGAGAGATAAAAATCCCCGTACGGTGCACCACTCCGGTGCATCGTGCCGCTGCATGCCATGAAATCATTTCATCGCTCAGTCCCTTTACACGTATGGGTTGTGTGAGTACCTTTTCTTTGCGCTCATCACTATCCCGGTGAGAGCAAATACCCTTACCTCCTATGCGTACCTCATCGTCCCTTCGCAACAGCGTGTTAGCGTTGCTGCTTTCGTTCGTCACGGCGTCTTCCGCTCTGGCGTCCTCCTCTTCAGCGGAACAATGGCTGAACAACTATTATCAACAACCCGCTCCGGAACGGTTCACGTCCGCCATTCTTGAGCTGAGCAAAAGCGGTTATTTCGAGGAAGCTGGTCATGTCCCGTTGGCCATCGGATTCGTCGCCACGGTTTTCGCGCAAAACCCGGACAAGGTTCAATCCTGGCTCGGAGTCAGCCGCGTGCTGCCCGTCGCTCACCAGCGGATCCTGGTTTCCGCTCTCTGGTATTCCGGCAACCCCAAAGGCGCCGAATATCTCCGCGCTTATTCCCGCGATTGCGAACCGGGCCTGCGCGCCAGCATCAACGAGCTGCTGAATTCCGCTCCCTCGATTCCGAATGCCCAGGTTCAATCGGTCGCGTCGATGAATTTGCAGTGGGGCGCTTTCCTCGCGACGGGCGACACCGCGCCAGTACGCACCATCCTCGCCGCCCTCGGCAGTTCCAATCTGGATCAGGATGTGAAGTGGTCGCTGGCCCAGAACGCCGCGCAGCACGAACGCGTCCTCTCCATCTGCCGTGATGAACTCTCGCGCCAGCCCAATGCAGTGCAAGAGACGCTCCGCGCCGTGATCAACGATGCCGAGTTGAAGCACAAATCTTCCTGAGCGTATTTTTTCCTCAAAGCCGGTCCCCATGCGGGACCGGTTTTTTTTATGGCTGTAAGGAGTGTTTCAAATATCGCAGCCTCCATTTCTGTGATTCTGAGATAAGGCCGAGCGCGGTGGGCGTCGGTCTCTGCACCGACGCGGATCGTCGATGTGCCCCTCGACGGGCTTGTCGAACGGAGAAATCGACGATCACGAGACACCAAGTTCATCAGCGACGACGCGAAGGTACCGAGCGAGGCGACATCATCATCCAGCAGTTTGCTCGCGGGATCATCCGAACGCCGTGGATGTAATACCAGCCCGCTGCCCAGACCTCACTTCCTCCTTCGCTCAGGCTACGGAGGACAGGTCGTTCAGAATGGCAGCAGAAGTTTGAATACACTCCTTAATCGCTCCGATGAAAAACCTTCATTGAAAATACCGGCGTGTTCGAAAGAGATGGCATCGGCAGTGCTTAAACGGCGGTATGAAACGCCGCTTCCTTTGTTTCGCTGCCACGATGATTGTGGCCGGGGCGATGGCTCACGCCGCGCCTCGCGTAACCGTGATTGAAGATGCACCCTGGTCGCCCAACGACCCATCGCGGGATGGCGCGGCCGAATTCGGGGTCATGCTGCGCATCGCCAAGCTTCAAGCGGACAGTTCCACCGTCGGCATAGTCGGTGTCGGAGATAAACGCGGTGTATTCCAAGAGGGAACGCGGCGTGGATTGGAAATGGCGGTGCAACACGGCGTGCCCGTGGTACGGCTCGCGCGGGGCATGCGCGCCTGCCTGAAGAGCGCCGACAAAAATGCGGACGATTTATTTATCGATGGCGGTTTGCTCACGCCGGAAGCAGCCAGCGCCCTGCTCACCGAATGCCTCGCCCGCCACGGCACGCTCCCTTGCGTGCGCGCCACCGGAACTTCGCCCGCCGCCAGCGAGCTCGCACAGCTGCGCCAGAAGCTTCAACTCTACCAGGCTGAATTTTCCTCCCACCAACCGGAATTGGTCGCGCTTCGATAAGGAAGGCGATCACTGAGCCGCAATCAGTCGCTCAGTTGTCAGGGCTGGCCCTCGCGGCGATGCCGCCTATGTTGCACGGTCAGGTCCCGCGAAAGCTCTCAGTCGTTAGTACTGAGGTAGGGCGGATTATCCCTAATCCGCCGCGCGGTGAGCGCAACTCGTTCACGGCGGATTAGGGATAATCCGCCCTACCTCAGCACCATGGAACATCCCGCCCTGGTTGCTTTATTTTACAGCTGCAGTTTCATTGGAACCGCTCTCATGTCCGTGCCGGCGCTCGACAAAGAGGCATGGCTACAAGGGCCAGCCGTACAACGGAGAGACGACTCGCCCTGCGAAATTAGCCAGGAAAAATCACAAAAATCATTTCCCCTACCACTGTGATATTCCGCGACTCTATAGAGGCCTTTAGCCTTATATTGCCTCCCTGTTTTTCGTGACTCTTCGTGGCTAAAACCTGTCTTGGTCCGGATCGATTAGTCCGTCCGCGATTTTACGCCGTCACCGCGTTCAGCGCGTTCAGCCCGTTCGTCGTAGCCGGGATCGGCACAGGTGTTTTATTCACTTCGCCTGCACATGTCGCGCGGCGGAAGAATTTCACAAAAGCATTTTCGGCATCATTGAGCGGCCGGCCGCGCAAATGCACCGCCTGCCAGTGTCTGCTCAATGGTTTATCTCCAAGCGGACGCGTGACCAATTCGCCCGATTGCAACTCGGCCCGGATCGGCCACTGCGCCACCACGCCGACCCCGAGTCCGTTTTTAACCAGCTCCTTGATGGATTCGATGCTTCCGAGTTCGATATAACGCTCCATCATAATCCGCCGTGCGCGCAAGTGTGCCGCCACCAATTGATGCGTGCGCGTCGCTTTGTTCGGCACAATTAACGTCGCGTTTTCAATTTGGGTGGCGCCGATTTCCTGCACTCTCGCCCACGGGTGATCGGGCAGCATCAGGAAATGCATTTCGTCCGAGAACAAAGGTTCAAACGCGAGATCCGGACGCCGCTCCGGTTCGACCATGATCGCCAAATCCACCCGGCCCGCCAGCAGTTGCGCGAGCAATTGCGGGTTGTCGCCCGTCTCAATTCGTAGACCGCTGTGGGGAAATTCCTGCTGCAGACTGCGCAGCACGCCGGGAATGATGTGCTGACAAACCGTCGTCGGTGCACCAATGCGCAAAGCGATTTGTCCCGCACCAGGCAACTGGGTGACGTCGTCCCGTGCGTCCTGCATTTTGCGCAGGATCTCTTCGCAATGTTGCAGCAATCGCTCACCGGCTTCGGTCAACACCGCATGTTTTCCCACGCGCCGGAACAAATGACAGCCCAGGTCCATTTCCATCGACTTGATCGCATGACTCACCGCGGACTGGGTGAGAAATACGTCTTTGGCGCCGTGGGTGAAACTTCCCCGTCGCGCCACTGCGACAAAGGCTCGGATCTGACGGCTTTCGATAAGGCTCTTCATTGGATTTTGGCAATTCACACAGAGGAATTCCGCGTGATGCGCCGTGTGCGTGAATCGGCTCAGGCACAGTTGCATGTCGTATGCCAGCGGGAGATAGCCCAGCGCAGAGTCCCACAAAAACAATTCATCCATCCGATGAATCATCCTCACTCTGCCGCATACCTCCCAACAGGGCTATTTGGCCGGTTTTCAGCAGGTAAACACGGAACCTGCTACTACAGACAGGCTCGCCATCGTCAAAATTTAGCTGTGAGCTCGCGCCATGACCGCCACCCCACCCGTTGACTCTTTTCTGGCCGAACTCAGCAGCGCGATACAGGACAGTACCTTTACGCACCTGACTCTCGGCAAGCCACGGGGCGAGGACAAAACGCTGAAAAATCTGCTGGTCCGACCCATATCGCTGCGCGGAGAAGCTCACCTTTCCTTCGTGTGGCGTCACGAACGTCAGGATATCACGAAAAATCACCTGCCCAAACCAGCCCTCCTTCAACTGGAAAAACTCCTCGGTTCCGATTTTCACAGCGCCCATCTGTTCACGTCGAAGCGCACCACTCAACTCGAGTACAACAAAAAGGGAGAGCCGCGACTGACGCATGGACCCGCCGTTGCAGAAAAAAACACCGGGAGCGGACACGATCGAAAAAAGAGCCGGCTCCTTCCCCCGGAAAGTCAGGTGTGGCTTGAAGCACTGGGCGTGACCACCGCTGCGGGAGCGGTGCGTGAAGGCATGGCGGACAAGCACCGGCAGATTCACAAATTTGTCGAAATCCTCAGTCACCTCGCGTCAGAGGCGCCACTGCCCGACAGCCGTCCGGTCGAAGTTGCCGACATGGGCTGTGGCAAAGCGTACCTCACTTTCGCCACTCACGATTATTTCAACCGCGTCGAAGGCCGCGCCACCAATGTCGCCGGCGTGGAAACGCGTGCTGAACTCGTCGAAAAATGCCGCGAGATCGGCCGTCGCGCGCATTGCGATCGTCTTTCCTTTCAAGCCGGAAACATCCAGTCCGCCAGCTTCCCCACCCTCGACATTCTGATTGCACTGCACGCCTGTGACACCGCGACCGATGACGCCATCATTCAAGGCGTCCAGGCTGGCGCGGCGTTGATCGTGGTTGCGCCGTGCTGCCAAAAGGAAATCCGCGCGCAGTTGCATCCGGCAGCCGTGCTCGCGCCCGCGTTGAAGCATGGCATTTTTCAGGAACGCCACGCCGAGTTTGCCACCGACGCATTGCGTGCGCTGCTGTTGGAGTGGGCCGGATACGATACGAAAGTGTTTGAATTTATTTCCACGGAGCACACCGCGAAGAACATCATGATCGCCGGGACCAAGCGCCGCGGACAAAGCCGCACGGACGAATCCGCCGCCAAGGTTCGCGAGCTCGCCGCGTTCTACGGCATCAAGACCCAGGCCCTCGCGCGACATCTCGGATTTATTTTTTGATTTCTCTTCTTTGTAGGAGCGGCTTTCAGTCCGGACTGTAGGGCTGGCCCTTGTGGCCATGCCTCGTTCGCGCGTGATGACGGCATGGCTTTGTGGCCCTGCGCGGCCTTTCGACATCGCTCAAGGTCCTGAGCCTGTCGATGGAGAGCGCAGGTCCCGCTGCTCCCACAGCAGGCTGCGCAACGGAACGGCGGGCCCAGCGATCCCGCCCTACCTTCCTAACGTATCGCCTCGCATTGCGCCTTGCCGCAGGCGAGGTTCATTCTAAATAGTCTTCTGCTAATGGACCGTATGAAGATGCAAGATCGTCGGCCGGGCCCCGCTGACGCACCCCTCACTCCCCTGCTTCGTCACTACTGAATTAATGAGCCAACGCTCCACGGCTTCCGCTGCACCGTTTCTTCGTACCTCGCGAACGCCTGCGGTCGGAGCGATGCTCGCTGCTCTGGCTGGTCTGATCGTCATCTATTGCGTTCGTCTCTGGCCGGAGTGGTCGCAGAATCCCGACCTCTCGCATGGTTTTCTTGCCCCGATCGTTTTCTTCCTGCTCCTGGACGAAAGCCGCCGCCGTGGCGTGCAGCGATGGTTGCAAAGCAATTCCCTGATCACGGTCGCGATCGCGGGAAGCGCATTCGCCGGACTGGGATTATTCGCGCTGGCGGGCCTTCTCGCCGCATCGGTGGCGTGGACTCACGCCCTGGTGCTTTTTCTGCTCGGCGCATCGTTGTGCAGTTTTCTGTTTTGCGGACTGCTCATTCTTTCCGACAACCGGGTGTGTCTTCTGCCTTTCAACTGGATCAGTTTCACCGCGCTCTTTCTGTGGTTGCTCGTGGCTCCATTGCCGAGCGGAACCTACGCACGTCTCACGCTCGCGTTACAAACGGGAGTGACCGGCGCCGTTTTTCACACGCTGCATTTTTTTGGGATACCCGCGCAGCAACATGGCAACATGATCGAACTCGCCCGGACCACCGTCGGCGTGGAAGAGGCCTGCAGCGGCGTGCGGAGTCTGTTGTCCTGTATTTACGCCGGGCTTTTCTTTGCCGCGTGGCTGGTGCGCAGTCCGGGAAAACGGCTGCTGCTGATTATCGCAGCACCTGTTCTCGCCCTCTTGATGAACTTTCTCCGGTCACTGCTGCTGACGTTGCTGGCGAATGCCGGAAAAGACATCAGCGGTGTCTGGCACGACGCAACCGGATACGCCGTGCTGACTGTGACCTCACTGCTGCTGGCCTGGCTCGCGTTGGCGCTCGAGGGAAAACGAAAGCCCTCCGGCAACACTACACCGTTTCAACTGCCAATTCCCACCGGATTCGCGCACGCGGCGCTCTGGACCTTTTGGGCCGCGTTGAGCGCGAGCCTCGCCCTCGGCATGTTCTATCTTTCGCATTCGGCGTTGTCCCGGAATGAAGCGAAACCCATTCCCGATATTTCCGCGATGCTGCCGGTGCAGGCGGATGGCTGGCAGATTTCTTCCACCGAGAATTTGTACCAATTCTCCAGCGTGCTGCAAACGACACACCTTGTGCAGCGTACCTATTTGCGCAGCACGGCGAATGGCGAACCGCTTCGCCTGACCGTTTACGTGGCGTATTGGCCGGCGGGTCAGGCCACTGTCAGTCGCGTCGCCTCACACACTCCTGACGCATGCTGGCCCGGCTCGGGCTGGACGTCGAAAACGATTCAGGAAAAACGGCAGGTTCTGGATCTTTCGGCCATCACGCATCCGCTGTATCCGGCAGAGCATCGCATGTTTCAAAACCAAGGCATCACGCAACATGTCTGGTTCTGGCACCTCTACGACGGCAGTCCGATCAATTATCGAGATCCCTATTCCGTCCCTGCTCTGCTCGAGCTCGCCTGGAAGTACGGCTTTCGCAGTCAGGGAGACCAGACGTTCATCCGATTTTCCTGCAATCGACCATGGACGGACATTGCCAGCGAACCGCTCGTGGGTGATATTGTCCGCAATCTCAACCAGCTCGGCCTTTGACCATGCCCCTGTCCGTCACCAAGCACGAAAAAGCAATTCTCAGTCTCCTGACCACGATCGTTTTACTAGGCCTGTTGGGCATGCTTTTGCTGTGATCTTAATTATTCAACAAAGTAGCCCTGCGCGGGAGCGCAGGGTCCCGCGCCTCCCGGCGCGGGCTACACTCGCAATTCCCCAAACCAAGAGGTTTCGCCATTAAGGCTCACTAAGATAATCTCCCGATTAGTGAGATATTAGTGTTCATTAGTGGTGAAACGTTTCTCCGGAATTCATTGCTGTTGCCAATGCGGCTAAAACTCAAAATCTAGGCATCTTTCCTCAGGGGATAAACGTAACAGACATGAAATGCTCTTGGCCACAGCCAGCCCGCTCATGTTTTTCGAAATTGCCACTCCTCGTCGCGACTCGTCCGGGCCTGCTGCGAGCATGAGCAATTCCGAACCCAGTACCCCGACGGGAGACGACCAGGGGCGGGAACAAGCCCGCTTGGTCGCGGCCATGGCTCGCGGGGAAAAATCCGCGTTGAGTGCGCTCTACGATTCATTGTCGCGACCGCTCTATTCGCTCGCTTACCGGGTGGTAAACGACAGCGCGGAAGCCCAGGACATCATTCAGGAAGTGTTTCTGCAGCTCTGGCAAAAAGCCGGCACTTACGATTCCAGCCGCGGTTCAGTTTTCGGTTGGGCCGCCACGCTGACCCGTAATCGTTCCATCGACCGTGTGCGCATGCGAAAACGCCGGGCCGAACTCCTGGCCGAGTCTGCACCCGACCTGCAACCCGCCTCGCCTTCCGGCGATTTGGATTCGAGCGCGTCCCTGTGGGTGCAGGAAAAAGCCACCGCGGTTCGCTCAGCGCTCGGACAACTTGCGCCCGAACAACAAAAGGCCATCGAACTCGCTTTCTTCAGCGGCCTCACTCAATTGGAAATCGCCGCCAAACTCAACGAACCCCTCGGCACGATCAAGGCCCGCATCCGGCGCGGCCTGCTCAAGCTGAAGGAAACCCTGCCCACCCGGTTATGATTACCGAACGACAGGAAGAACTCGCGGCCCTCCACGCCTTCGGTCTCCTCGAAGGAGCGGAGCGCACTGAGTTTGAATCCCAACTCGCCACGAACGCAGAACTGCGCGCATTGGTTGCGAGCCTGGCTGAGACCGCCGCATTAACCGCTCTCTCGGCGCCGCAAATCGATCCACCCGCCGCGCTTAAAGAGCGGATCATGTCCGCGGCCAGCGCAACCGTGCCTGCAACCGATAAAGTGGCTCCGTTCCCAATTTTGAAATTCGCTCCGTGGGCCATTGCGGCCGGTTTGGCGCTCGCGGCGACGTGGCTGGGTACGCAAAACTTTTCGTTGCGCACCGAAAACGCCAGTCTCCGCACCGAACGTCAGCTGGCCGAGACCGCGTACAAGATGGCGAAGAATCAACTTTCCGAACGATCCTTCCTCGCGGAGCAAATGATCACAGACCTGGGTAACAAGCTGCGCAAATCCGAAGACCTGGCCCGACTCAAAGTGACCGCGCTGGCCTCGCTCGCCGGCAACACGAAGGAAGCTCAAGTCATCGCCGTGTGGGACCCGGAACAGCAGACCGGTTTGTTGACGATGGAAAAACTTCCTCCGATCAACGACAGCCAGGATTACCAGATTTGGGTGGTCGATCCTGCCTACAAAGACCCGGTTAACGGCGGTGTTTTCCACGTTTCCGCCGATGGAAAAATCGCGATTCCCTTCAAGCCCGACCAACCCATCGCCCTGCCCGCCGCCTTCGCGATCAGTCTCGAAAAGAAAGGCGGCGTCGCCAAAGCCGAAGGTACAATCGTACTCCTCGGCAAATAACATTCGCCCGCGAATCACGCGAATCTCGCGAATAAAAACCGGTAGGGGTCATCAGACTCTTGCCCACGAAACACACGAAAGGGCACGAAACAAATGGTAGTGGTCCGGCGGATTCGGGATTCCAGTAGCCGCGGGCCTCTGGCCTGCGGTTTGAATGTAGCAGCGGCCGTCAGTCCGCTGGTCGGATTCCGCCCCGCGGATCAAAACCGGTAGGGGCCGTCTTGGGAGCCGTAGCCTCGGCGAAGGCTGCTGCCCCTTGTCGCGCCATAGCCTGGCGACGGCGGATCAACGGCCCGTCAGGATGCCCGCCCGCACAAACAATCTCCTCCCGCGAACCACGCGAATCAACGCGAATAACTGCATCCGCCGTGCATACTTTCCGAATGTAGGGCTGGCCCTCGCGGCCATGCCTCAGTTCGCGCCGGGCACCACTTGCAACCGAACAAAAAATGCACCCGGAATTTTTAACCACTAAACCTCACTAATGTCTCACTAAGGTCCGAAGTCTTTCCCATTAGTGATTCATTAGTGTTTGGATTAGTGTTTACCTCCTCAGGCGGATTTGACTGAGCGTCCAGCATCTGCGGAATTCCTTCATCCACCCGGCCGTGGCCGCGGTCCGATAAACTTTGCAGTGGCGCAAAAAGCTCAAAATTTCTCGGCGATAGAACTCGCGCGGCACGGGCTCAGCGAGGAAAGGGAAAGCACCTCCTTCCATTGGAAAAATGGACGGCCTCGGTATGCGTGGTGGCAAAGACAAAGTGGCCCGTTGTCCTGTCATAAGTCAGGTTTTTGTCCGCACGTTTTGCGCCGTGCAAAAGACTTATTCCGGAATTCAAGGATTGCCGCAAAAAGGACTTCGGCAATTTTCTTCACCAATGACCTCGAAAAGCAAAAGACACGTTTTCGAGTCCGAATAACACTGTTCGGCGGAAGAAAATAATGAAACTCATCGAAGCCCTTAATCTCATAAACGCCAAGGATGACTTCGGTGATTTAATGACGGTTTATGTGAAGAAAGAGTGGATCGCGGACTCCGACACAATTATCGTCCCCCAACCAGAAACCGGAAGTATTTCACCAGTCGATGGGCATAACTATTTTTTGGAAGTGTTTATGATCAAAGACTGGCTGGTAGATTTAGATTCTAGTGAAGTCAGTTTAGAAACATGCAATCGGATCATCCAATACGCTATCAACGACGCGTAGAGAAGGAGCCGAATCGGGTAGCCGGGAGTGATTAGCTCCCGGCCCCCACACCTCCCGGCCTATGGGTTCAGTCTTCGCCAAGGCCCCGGCCGACACAGCCGTACCGGGCGGTTCCGACCTGATTATCACGTCGTTTCAGGATTCGCCGATACCTCCGTCGACGGGGTCGTCTGCTCCGGGTAATGATAAGCGATCCAATGTCACTTCGTTCGCTAACATCCTGTTAGTTCACTCTCATACCGGGTAACACGCCGAACGCACTGCGACAACTCCGGAGCGGATTACGGGGGTTTATCGCGCGCCGTGAAAGCTGTATCATTTGTTTGTTTGGCGATGTGGGGTATTATTGCGGCACCATGCCACTCGTCACGCTCACTACCAGTAAAGCGACTCCTCAAAAAGTAATCGATGGTTTACTCGAAGCGGTACACGTCGCGCTGATTGCGATCGGTGTACCGCCCCAGGATCGATTTCAGCGCGTCCTGCAGCTTGATCCATCGGCGTTAAGAATTGATTCCACCTACCCGGATTTGAAGCGACCGAGATCAGCGCAGTTTGTGCTGATCGAAGTCACACTGTCGGTGGGACGGCCCTTGAAGTTGAAGCGCCAGTTTGCCGACTCAGTCGTTGGTGCAGCAGAGAACCTCGGCCTCTCTGGCGAGGATGTGATGATCCTGCTGAATGAGACTCGTTGGGAAAATTGGTCATTCGGCGGAGGAAGGTTCTTCTATACGTAAGGATTCCAATCGGGCAGCCGGGCATGATTAGCTCCCGTTCCACACACCACCCGGCAGACGGGCCTTTGTTGAGGTATCGTCGGCGGTGTTCCAGATTAGTGATCCATTAGTGTGGATTAGTGGTGAACCCTCCGAACCGTTTCGTCCCGGTAGCCGATGCTACTTCCAGACCCCGATCCCGCTAAATTTTGTTTTTGCGAGCGGGCGGGAGGCAGGCCATTAATGCAAGATGCCCGATTACCAAGCTCCGGAGTTTCTCGTTGAATTGCTCAAAGCCAAATCGCCTTCAGGCGCCGAAGCCCAGGCCCAGGCGGTCTACGATCACCACGTTAAACCTCACGCCGATGTCTACGCCAATGACGCACTCGGCAACCGCCTCGCTACACTACACAAGAACGGCTCTCCCACCCTGATGTTTGCGGGGCACATGGATGAACTCGGACTCATCATCACCTACGTCAACAAGGACGGTTATATTTACTTCGACACCATCGGCGGACACGATCGCAGCATTATCTCAGGCCGCCGTGTCGTGATTCAAACCGACAACGGACCGGTGAAAGGAGTCACCGGGAAACGCGCAGTTCACTTAATGGAAGAAGGCGATCGCAAGAAGGTCCCGGAAATTCACGAAATCTGGATCGACATCGCCTCCAAATCAAAAGCCGACACGCTTGCGCGCGTCGCCATCGGCGACGTGGCGACCTACGATCACGAATTTGAATTGATCAACGGCAGCGTCGGAACCGCCCGCGCGTTTGACAACAAAGTGGGCGCCTACATCGTGGGCGAAGCGCTGATCCGGCTCTCCAAAGAGAAAGCGAAAATTCACGCCAGACTGGTTTCGGTCGCGACTACGCAGGAGGAAATTGGAACGCGCGGGGCGCAAACATCCTCGTTTGCCGTCGATCCTCATGTGGCGCTGATCGTCGACGTCGGTCATTCAACCGACCATCCCGACTGCGATCATCGCAAGTTCGGCGAGACGAAACTCGGTGCCGGTCCGATGATTTGTCGCGGACCCAATATCAATCCGAAGGTGTACGACCGCCTCGTCGCTTGTGCGAAGAAAGCAAAAATTCCCGTGCAAATCGAAGCCGATCCGCGGCCGACCGGCACCGACGCACGCGCCATTCAAATGGCGCGCGGCGGCGTAGCCTGTGGACTGGTCTCGATCCCGTTGCGATACATGCACACGCCGAGTGAAATCGTGGATCTCGAAGACGTGGAAAACTGCGTCAAGCTGTTCGTGGCTTTCGCGAAGTCCATCGCCAAGGACGAATCGTTTAATTGGTAAGCCCGATTTTTCGCACGTTCAGAACTCGTAGGGCTGGCGCTCGTCGCCACGCCGTCCGTCGCTCACGGAGCGGCATGGCCACAAGGGCCAGCCCTACATAGTGATAAGCAGGCCGCCGTCGTGCGTCGGTTACGTTTCTTTCTCCGTGCTCCCTGCCCCTTTCTCCACTCCTTCCCTTTCTCCTTTCTTCCCAACGCCATGAGCTGTTTCGATGCGCGCCAGCGATAGAATTCATGCGGTTCATTGCAGAAATCTGAACTTTGGCCTGAACACTGCTCATGGGGAGGTCTACTACCATGAGTTTCGCTCAATTCAAAAAATCCGGGCATTGGCCTACCCTGGCCAGTGCTTTTCTATATTTTGACGTCAGCTTCATGGTATGGACCATGTTGGGCGCGTTAGGTGTCCAGATTGGCGCCACGCTCGGTCTGACGCCGCAGCAAAAAGGCCTGATGGTCGCGGTCCCGTATCTTTCGGGCGCATTTATCCGCATCGGGTTGGGTCTGCTGGTCGATCGGATCGGCGCTAAAAACACCGGAATCCTGGCGCAGTTAGTTGTCATCGCGGGCATGACCGTCGCCTGGCTCGCAGGGATTCATTCTTTTAATCAAGCGTTGACGTTCGGCGCCGTGCTCGGCGTCGCCGGGGCGAGTTTTGCCGTGGCGTTGCCACAGGCCGGACGCTGGTACCCGCCGCACATGCAGGGCCTCGTCCTCGGCCTCGCCGGTGCCGGCAACATCGGCGTGGTGATCGATTCCATCGTCGCCCCGCGACTGGCCAATGCCTACGGCTGGCCGAGCGTGTTCGGCCTCGCGCTCATTCCCTTGATTCTCGTTCTCGCTGTCTACGCAATTTTCTCCAAGGAAGCGCCCGTCGAAGTGAAGAAAAAGAAACTCGGCGACTACCTGGATCTGTTGAAACAAAAAGACGCTCACTGGTTCTGCCTTTTCTACACGGTGAGCTTCGGTGGATTCTCGGGACTCGCGGCCTCGCTGATTATTTATTTCACCTCGGAGTTCGGGCTGAAGGCTGTGCAAGCGGGAGAAATGGCCGCGCTCTGCACGCTGGTGGGCGCCCTGGGTCGTCCCGTGGGCGGCGCCCTCGCCGATCGCCTTGGTGGCATTCGTGCGCTGTATATTTTCTACGTGATCGCCGGAATCTCACTCATCGCTGCGGCGTTTCTTCACTCACTGTGGCTGTGCGCCCTCGCCTTCTTTCTCGCGAGCGGTGCGTTCGGCATGGCCAACGGCTCGGTGTTTCAATTACTGCCCCAACGTTTCTCCAAGGACATCGGTACGATGACCGGACTGGTCGGCTGCGGCGGTGGCATCGGCGGTTTTCTCCTCGCGAGTTCGCTCGGTTATTCAAAAGGTCTGACGGGCTCTTATCTCGCCGGATTGTTGACCTTCGCGGGCCTCTGCGTGGTGGCGCTCATCGGACTCGGCCTGGTCAAGACCCGCTGGCGCACGACTTGGGGCGCGATCGCGGCGGCTCGCATTTAATTTAAGCGATCTTCGCTGGCTGCTCGCACTTCTGGCGCGAGCCGCCAGGCTGTTTTCAAGCAAAGATCTTTGGAGCAAGCTCCGACATTTGCCACACCTACGCCTCAGCTCATGCACCCGGCATCATTTTCTCCTGTAGGAGCGGCTTTATGCCGCGATGCGAACGTGGCAACGCGCACAAATCGCGGCATAAAGCCGCTCCTACATCAAACCGCGCCGAGCCGGGCTTCGGGAAATCGGACTCACCCCAAATGAAACTGCTCCACTCCGCTCATGGCATCCCGCGCGAACTTCGCGGAGTAAGCGATGACGCCTGGCGCGTGGAACGACGCGACGAGATGGTGATCGCCGCGCTCGCCGACGGCGTGGGTACGAGCAAGGAAGGCCGCGACGCTGCGCGGCGGGCAGTCGACATGCTGGTCGATTATTACCTCACCCGACCTCAGGCGTGGAGTGCGCGGCGGGCATTGCGCGAATTCGCCTCGCAAATTAACCGCCTCTTGCACCAGGAATCGCAGCTTCGCCACGGCGCGCCCGAATTGGTTACGACCCTGAGCGTCGTCGCACTCGAAGGCAATCAACTGCAGGGCCTCAACGTCGGCGATTCGCCTGTTTTTCTCTTTCGCAAAGGCACACTGACACAACTCAGCCACGGGCATTCCCTCACCGAAGCAGGACTCGAACATGTGCTCACTCAAGCCGTCGGCCTCGCCCCAACCCTCGAACCTTACTGTTGGGAAACCACCGTCGAAAGCGGCGACGTTATTTTGCTTTGTTCCGACGGAGTGAGCACTGCCCTGCCAGCGGAAAAACTAAGTCAGCTCCTCAAATCCCGCGCCGGAGCACATACGATCGTATCGGCGGCACGCGATGCCGTGGAGGAAAAACCCGATCTGCAGGATGACGCGAGCGCAGTGGTGCTCGACATTGTCGAGTCAGGCTGGCGCGGCGCCAACGCGGGACGCTCATTCGAGGTCATTACGCAGCTTGCGCCCGGACAGACCATCGATTCGTACCGGCTGATGCGTCCGCTGCAGGCGGAAGCACGCGTCTGGCTCGCTGAGGAAATTGCCGGCGGGACCCGATGCGTGCTCAAATTTCCCCCGCTCGACGCCTCGCACGATGAGGTCCGCCGCGACGGATTCGTCCGCGAAATGTGGAACGCCACGCGAATCACATCGCCGGATTTTGTTCACGCCCAAACGCCCACCGAGGGAAGTTTGCGCTATTATACGATGGAGTACATCGAAGCGCCGACGCTGCGTGACGTCCTGAAAAAATCTCCGCTCGCCGTCGAGGATGTCATCAATCTCGCAAGAACCCTGCTGCGCGCCGCTCAATTTTTGCTCAGTCACGATCTGGCCCACGGCGATATCAAACCCGACAATGTGCTGATGGTGGCTGGCAACGGAAAATCCAAGTTTCTACTGCTCGATCTCGGCAGTGCCGCGGAAATTTTCTCGGTGACGAGTCGCGCCGGAACTCCGAGCTATCTCGCACCGGAACGCTTTCAAGGCGCCGCGCTTTCAGAGCGCACGGAAATTTTCGCGATCGGCGTGGTTCTGTACGAAGCGCTCACCCGCACCTACCCGTACGGCGAGATCGAGCGCTTCCAGCGTCCGTCTTTCGAGCAAACCTTGCGGCGCCCCACCAAACTCAACGCCGCGATTCCGCCGTGGCTGGAGGCGATTGTTCAGCGCTCCCTTGCCGTCAATCCGGACGATCGTTACCAGAACTTCTCGGAGTTTGTTTTTGACCTCGATCACCCCCAGGAAGTCGAGGCCTTTACCCGCCGCGGTGCGCCGTTATTGGAGCGCAATCCGCTGCTGTTTTATAAGGCCTTGAGCCTGACTTTGCTGGTGGTGTGCGCCGTTCTGGGCTTCCTGCTGGCCCACCGTTGATAAGGGATTCTGGAGAGCCCCTTAAGCAGCTCAAATGGATGCATGAGCCATATTCATTGCATAACATAATATTATTCACGGCACTTCTGGCAGATTCCCGCGAGCTGGCATCTCAGATGCTCAATTGGTGACGTGTCCATCGAGCCTGCAATTTCTTCCGCTACAACCTCTCCGCAGCCCTTTTCCCTCGAGCAAAAGGAATATCTCCAGGGTTTCATGGCTGGCGTCACCGCCAGTGGCGTTTTTGTGGGGCAAAATGCTGCCGGACAGCTAACCGGATCCCCCGGCGCTGCTGCCACCGGCAATCTCGCCGCACCAGCTGACCAAACCGTGTTTGGAACGCCCGTTGGCGACCTGTGCAAGGAAGAGCGTTGGAAACACGACGAAAATCCGCTCGACGCCTGGGAGCGTCTCGTCGCCCACGCCGACGCCGATAAACTGCCCGATCCCGAAAACACCTACCGCTTCAAGACGCACGGACTCTTCTACGTCGCACCCGCACAAGACAGTTTCATGATGCGCCTGCGCATTCCCGCTGGCGAAATTTCCTCCCACCAGCTTCGCGGCCTTGCCACGCTGGCCGACGAATGTGGCAACGGCGCAACCGACATCACCACGCGCGCCAATCTTCAGTTGCGCGAACTCCGCCCCCGCTCGCTGGTCCGTGCGCTCACCTGCGTGCAGGAACTCGGCCTTACCTCGCGTGGTTCCGGCGCAGATAATATTCGCAACGTCACTGCGACGCCCACGAGCGGTTTCGATCGCGACGAGTTGATCGACGTGCGCCCTTACGCGCACGCGCTGCACCACTACATTCTCAATCATCGCGAACTCTACGGCCTGCCGCGTAAATTCAACATCGCCTTCGATTCCGGCGGTGCCATTTCCGCCGCCGCCGACACGAACGACATCGGTTTTTTTGCCGTGAGGGTGACGGAAAAAACTCTCGCCGCCTCCCCGGTGGCGGGAATCTCGCCTGGTATCTACTTCCGCTGCGAGGTTGGCGGAATCAGCGGCCATAAAGATTTTGCCCGGGACACTGGCATCCTGCTCAAGCCTTCCGAACTCGTGCCCGTCGCGGCCGCGATGTTGCGCGTCTTCCGGGAAAACGGCGACCGCACCGACCGCAAGAAAGCCCGCCTGAAATACCTGCTCGAAAAATGGGGCGGCTTCCCTCGCTTCCTCGAGGAAACGCAAAAGAAACTCGCGTTTCCGCTGGTCTACACCGCGCGCGAATCCGCAGAGCCGCGCCGTCAAGTGATGAAACACGGCCATATCGGCACGTTCAAACAATCCCAGCCCGGCCTGAACTACGTCGGCATCGGCGTGCCGGTCGGTCGTATGACTACGAAACAAATGCGCCGTCTCGCCGACCTCGCCGACAACTACGGCAAAGGCGAACTGCGCCTCACGGTTTGGCAAAGTTTGCTCATTCCGCACGTGACCGACGCGTTTTGCGCCGTGCTCACGCGAGCCGTCCAGAGCCTGGGTTTCTTCACCGATCCTCACGCGGCAGCAGGCGGTGTGATCGCGTGCACCGGTAGCAAGGGCTGCAAATACGCCGCCGCCGACACGAAGAGCCACGCCCGCGCGCTTATGGCGCATCTGCGCAAACGCGATCCCGGCCTCGACCATCCGGTAAACATTCACTTCACGGGTTGTCCGAATTCCTGCGCGCAACACTACTGCGGCGATATCGGTGCCGTCGGCGCCAAGCTCACCGATGGTCGCGAAGGTTATCACGTCGTGCTCGGCGGCGGCATGGATCAGGAGCAGGGCATCGCGCGCGAAATTTTCCGCGGCGTCGGAGCGGAGGAAGTCCCCGCTCTCTTTGAAAAAATTCTCGTCACCTACCGCAGCCGCTGCAACGCCGGTGAAACGTTCGTCCAATGGACCCGCCGGCACAGCGTGAAAGAACTTCAGGAAATGCTCTCCCAATGAATTCCGTCCCACTCATTCCCGACAACGCGCCCTTCTCTCCCGAGCAACGCGCCTGGCTGAATGGCTTTCTCGCCGGCATGTTTTCCCGTCAGGCTGGCGCACCAGCAGCAGCCGCTGCCGCCCAAACCGTAACGCCGCTCACGATTCTGTTCGGCTCGCAGACGGGCACCGCCGAAGGCCTCGCCAAGAAAACCGCCAAGGAAGCGGGCAAACGTGGTTTCGCCGCGACCATCCTCGACATGGCCCAGGCCGACCTCGCCCGTCTCTCCGGCGAAACCAATCTTCTCGTCATCACCAGCACCTACGGCGAAGGCGAACCACCCGACAACGCCAAGGCACTGCACGCCGCGCTCGCCGGCGAAGGCGGTACCGCCCTCTCGAAATTGCGTTACTCCGTCTGCGCACTCGGCGACACCAACTACAATCTCTTCTGCCAATGCGGAAAGGATTTTGATGCCCGCCTGGAAAAAATGGGCGCCACGCGTGTCGCGCCGCGAGTCGACTGCGATCTCGAGTACGAAGCGCCGTTCAACAAATGGCTCGATGCCGCGCTCGGAGCGCTCGCACCCACCGCAGGAGCGGCATCTTCCGCTCCCTCTGCGTCAGGCGCCGCGGAAGTTTCTGCTGACATCGAAAGCGGGTATTCGAAAAAGAATCCCTTCCCCTCTCCAGTCCTAACGGTGCGGAAACTGAACGCGGAAGGTTCCGCCAAGGAAGTGAACCACGTCGAATTCTCCCTTGAAGGTTCGGGGCTCGTCTACGCCGCCGGCGACGCGCTCGGCGTGGTGCCCCAGAATTGCAGCGACCTCGTTGCGGAAGTTCTCGCCGCGTTGGGCAGCGACGGTGAAGAAGCTGTGCCAACTCCCGCGGGCGAACTTCCTTTGCGCCGCGCGCTCACCGAACACTACGATTTAGGCAAACCACCCGCCGATCTTCTCGCACTGTATAAAATAGCCGCGGCGAACGCCACCGCGCTTCATCACGTGGTCGATGTGCTGCTGAGCACTTCGGAGTTCAAGCCAACGCCGGTTGAGTTCGTCAAGGTGCTGAAAAAAGTGCAGCCGCGTCTCTATTCGATTTCTTCCTCGCCCAAAGCCCACGCCGGCCAGGTCCACCTTACCGTGGGCGCCGTTCGCTACGAAAAAGACGGCCGGCCGCGCAAGGGCGTGTGCTCCACTTTCCTCGCCGAACGCGCCTTGGACACCAAAAAAGTGGGCGTCTTCGTCCACTCCAACCAGGCATTTCGTCCGCCGGCGAACGGCGACACGCCGATGATCATGGTCGGACCCGGCACCGGCATCGCGCCGTTCCGTGCTTTCCTTCACGAACGCAAAGCCACCGGCGCCAAAGGCAAAAACTGGCTTTTCTTCGGCGACCAGCGCGCCGCCACCGACTTCCTCTATCGCGAAGAACTCGAAGCACTAAAATCCGAAGGCATGCTCACACGGCTGGATCTGGCCTTCTCGCGCGACCAAACAGAAAAAATCTACGTTCAACAACGCATGCTCGAGAATGCCACCGAACTTTTCGCGTGGCTGGAAGCCGGCGCCCACTTCTACGTCTGCGGCGATGCCTCGCGCATGGCGAAAGACGTGGACGTCGCCCTGCACAAAGTCGTGGAAACCGCTGGAAAAAAGTCCGCCGCCGAAGCCGCGGCCTACATCCAGGCGCTCCGCACCGCCAAACGCTATCAACGCGACGTATATTAACGCCGAAGTAGCGAGCATCGAGTAGCGGGTAGTGAGCATGACGATCAAAAACAAAACTCCCGCCCTCGAACCTACTCGCTACCCGCTACTCATTACTCACTACTACTAAAAAGTGGTTTCCCCGCGCAAAAACTCGACTCTCTCCCTGATCGACGAACTCCTCGCCGAGCAGTCCCGCTTGCAGACTCCGGTCGCGCGTTTTGCCGCGACCCATTCGAGCGATCGCGCCTCCACGCTGACTTCACAGCTGATTCCTCTCTCGCTGCCAAAACCCGGCGAGCAATACGCATTTGAAGTCGATCTCGATTCGTGCACCGGCTGCAAGGCGTGCGTATCCGCCTGCCACGCACTGAACGGTCTCGACGAAGACGAAGCCTGGCGCGACGTGGGCTTGATCACCGGCGGCACCCACTCCGCTCCCTACCAGCAAACTGTTACCACCGCGTGCCACCACTGCGCCGACCCCGGCTGCCTGAATGGTTGTCCCGTGCTCGCCTACGAAAAGGATCCGATCACCGGTATCGTCCGTCACCTCGACGACCAGTGCATCGGCTGCCAATACTGCGTCCTGAAGTGCCCCTACGACGTCCCGAAGTACAACGAGCGACTCGGCATCGTGCGCAAGTGCGACATGTGCCAGCAACGCCTCGGAGCCGGCGAAGCACCCGCCTGTGTGCAGGCCTGTCCGACTCATGCCATTCGCATCGTGACGGTCACCACGCACGTGAACGGCGACTTAAAAGTCGACACCTCGCATTTCCTTCCCACCGCACCCGACGCCGCCACCACGCAACCGGTCACACGATATATCACGGAACGTGTCGCACCGGCCAACGTGCTGGCCGCGGACAACGCCATTCTTCGCCCACAACATGCACACTGGCCGCTGGTGATCATGCTCAGCTTGATGCCGCTCGCGGTGGGCACCGAAGTCGCCGCGCTTTATCTCAATAACTTAAATTATCCTGTCAGCGCCTTTTCCACTTTGTTGCGCGTTGGCTGGGTCGCCGGCGCTCTGGGGCTAATGGCCAGCGTGGCGCATCTCGGCAAACCGCTGCGCGCCTGGCGGATTTTTCTCGGCTGGCGCAAGAGCTGGCTCAGTCGCGAGGCCATGGTTTTCGGCGCCTGGTTTCCTTTGGCCAGCGCGGCGCTGCTATATCCCATCGCGGTCCTGCCCGCCGTAATCGTCGGCTGCATCGGACTTTTCTGTTCGGTGATGATCTACGTCGATACTCACCGCCGTTTCTGGCGCATGGCCCAAACTGGTCCCCGCTTTCTCGCCGGCGTGATTTCGTTCGCAGGAGCGGCGTTGTATGCCTCGGGCGTTGAGACGAAGCTCGCGCTGATCGCGTTCGGCGTCGGTACAGCGATCAAATTGATCTGCGACGCACGGGTGATGCGTCCGCTCGACCAGGCCGATGAGGAAGATCCGCTCACGCAGGTATTACACTCGGCCCGCTTGTTGAACGGACCGCTGCGGTCGGTGTTCGGCGGACGTATCGTCGTCGCGCTCGTCACCGCCATCGCCCTGCCCTTGTTAATCGCTGCAGGGAAATTGCCTCCGGCGGCGATGTGGGGTATGTTCATCGGTGCCGTGATCAGCGAACTCACCGAACGTTATCTTTTCTTCCGGGCAGTCGACGCTCCTAAAATGCCCGGAGCCGCCGCATGAGCGCACTCGACGCACTTCTCCACGCCCGCACGGGTGCCATGACGAGCGAACTCGTCCAACATCCTGGCGATTTCGGCCTCGGTCGCGTGCCCGCGCGCCTCGCACCCGCCGGCACCGCCAAATCGATCTGCGGATTTTGCAGCACGGGCTGCTCCCTCAATATTCATCTCAACACCGAAGGGGAAGCGATCAACCTCACCCCAAATCCGGATTATCCGGTCAATCTCGGCATGGCCTGCCCGAAGGGTTGGGAGGCGCTCACTCCACTCGCCGCTTCCGATCGTGTGACCAAACCATTGCTCCGCGACAAAAACGGCGTGCTCCAACCCGTCGAATGGCCCCGCGCGCTGGAGGTTTTCTGCGAACAGCTTAAAGGCGTGCAGGCGAAATACGGCAAAAGCGCGGTGGCCGTGTTGAGCACCGGACAGATCGTCACCGAGGAAATGGCGTTGCTCGGGGCCCTCACGAAATTCGGCATGGGCGTCGCTGATCTCGACAGCAACACGCGCCAGTGCATGGCCACTTCTCACGTCGCATACAAACAATCGCTTGGGTTTGATGCGCCGCCGTTCACCTACGCGGATTTCGAAGAGAGCGACGTGTTGGTGTTTGTCGGAGCGAATCCCTGCATCGCCCACCCAATCATGTGGCAGCGCGTGATGCGTAATCCACGCAATCCCGCAATCATTGTCGTCGATCCACGCCGGACCGAGACAGCCATGGCCGCCACACTGCATCTGCCGGCCTACCCGAAAAGCGATCTCACCTTGCTCTATGGCTTGGCCCGCGAACTCATCGCTCGCGGCGTAGTCGACCAGGCTTTCGTTTCGAAAAACACCACGGGATTCGAAACCTTTTCGCAATTTGTCCAAGCGTTCACGGTCGAGCGCGTGCTCTCCGAAACGGGGTTGAACGGTGAGGATTTTGCCCGGCTCGTGGAGTTGGTCGCACGTCCGGGCGCACGGGTTTCCTACTGGTGGACGATGGGCGTGAATCAAAGTCATCAAGCGACCCGCACCGCGCAGGCCTTGATCAACCTCGCGTTGATGACCGGTCAGTTTGGCCAGCCCGGCACCGGGGCGAATTCCATCACGGGTCAGTGCAACGCGATGGGCTCACGACTTTTTGGCAACGCCACGTCACTGATTGGCGGCTACGATTTCGCCAACGAAGCTCATCGGACTCATGTCGGCTCAATTCTGAACATCGACGTCGCAAAAATCCCGCAACGGCCCAGCCGCGCCTACGATCGGATTCTCGATGCCGTGGACACCGGCGAAATTCGCGCGCTCTGGATCATCGCCACGAACACGGCGCATTCATGGATCAATCAGGGGCATTTCAACCGGCTGCGCGACAAACTGGATTTTCTCGTTGTACAGGACATGTATGCGACCACCGAAACGGCACAGCAGGCCGACCTCGTTCTGCCCGCTGCAGGTTGGGGCGAGAAGGAAGGCGTCTTCATCAACAGCGAACGCCGCCTCGGTGTGGCGCGAAAAGTGTGCCGCGCGCCCGGACACGCACTGAGCGATTTCGCGATCTTCAAACTGGTTGCCGAGGCCTGGGGTTGCGGAGAGATGTTTTCTCAATGGACCTCGCCCGCTGCCGCATTCCAGATCCTCAAAAAATTATCGCGCGGCCTGCCTTCGGATTTCACGGGGATTCGCGATCACGACCATATTGAGGCGGCAGGCGGAATTCAGTGGCCATTCAAGGAAACTGACGCCGCTGCGGCGGAATTTCCGGTCAGTGAGCGCCGGCTTTTTGCCGATGGAAAATTTTTCACGGCGGACGGCCGGGCGAAATTTTACTTCGACGAACCCATGCCTTTGCCCGAGCCGGTCAGCGATGAATATCCCTTGATGCTGAATACCGGTCGGGGTTCGTCTTCGCAGTGGCACACCGGCTCGCGCACCAATAAAAGCGCGGTGCTCCGCAAACTTTCCCCTACGCAACCGTGGGTCGAAATCAATCCGGAGGATGCCACGAAGCTCGGTCTCGGCGCGGGGGAAATGGTAACCGTGCGTTCACGTCGCGGCGAAACCAGCGCGATGGCCGTCGTGACCCCGATCGTCCAACCCGGCCAGGCTTTCATGCCGATGCATTTCGCCGAGGTAAACGTGCTCACCTTCCCCGCCTACGATCCTCATTCCCGGCAACCCGCCTACAAAGCGTGTGCCGTGACCGTGGTACCATTTTCCGCGTTAAGATAGCCTTCTGGTCACCTGTAGGAGCGGCTTTACGCCGCGATCAGGACGACCGGTTGCAAAACAAACGCAGATTAACCACGGATTTCACGGATCCGCACGGATACAGAAAAAATTCGGCGCGGAATCCGATTTCAATTAAAGCGGTTTTAATAAATTTGTAGCCGGGGGCGCTGACCGAATGGCGCTTAAGTATTTTTTGGTCGAGAGGAAATGAGTGGGGTTTGCGCCGGGCGACGATAGCGGCCGGCGTGGCG
>Ga0307508_10000156_pt1 | contig 81326 bp, 75 predicted proteins | sample 9_EM_MG_FD_203089 | JGI IMG/M metagenome (GOLD analysis project Ga0307508, IMG submission 203089) | Populus trichocarpa ectomycorrhiza microbial communities from riparian zone in the Pacific Northwest, United States - 9_EM | ecosystem: Host-associated > Plants > Roots > Unclassified | place... | reverse complement strand
GACCAAACACTACCACCGAAACCCACACACAAGATCTAAGATTATTCCGTTGTGAATTATCGAAAGTAGCCTGATTACCCTTTTGATACCCCCACGCTCCGGTTCCGAGATAACCCCAGTGTCACACAGATATCCAAACCTGGCACTGATGCCTTGGCCATCTCAACCTCGGTGATGTCCGAAAGCTATTACTTGTCAAGATCCTAATTTCCTTACACTGTCGGGGCTCAACAGGCAACGTAGCTCCTCGGTGTGCCTACGCAGTAGGTCTTTTCGTTCGTTCGGCTCTCGGGCTGTGTTTGTTCAGCTCCCTGGCACGGGCAAGTACTCCCCACTCTTTCAGGTGAAGTCTAAGGATGTCCCTCAGCATAGTCCTTCGGTGCTGACAAGGCTTTGTGCTCCCAGTCTGTTTCTTGCAGCCTATCTAGATCTTGCACTGCCTTCGTCTCCACCAAGGGGACTTATCATAGCACATTCTCGGGTCCTTGCTTTGGCAGGGACTGGTATCATTCTGGGATGAGGTTTGGTCGCAGCGCCGATCACGAGAATATAGAAGTAGGTGTTTGGTAGCGAGAGATATTATATTCGATTTCGATCTATTGCGCTTCAACACTACAGGTTTTGTACGCTCCTCCTCACCGTACCACCCCTGTGGGGCTTCCATCTTTCCTGACCGCCGAAGAAGTAGACGTACCAAGGAAAAGAAGAAACAGGACAGGAATCAAGGATCACGACACATGACACAGAACAAGAAAACAAGGAAACGCTCTGACAGTACAAAAGAAACCAATCACCTCTGTCCTTCCTCCTATTAGTCGTGTCGGTCGTGATATTGTTTATGGTTTGAAAGTTCCGAAGTCCGGCTCGGGGGAGTCCGGGTTGCTTGCATTGGTGCAGTCTGGTGTGTTGTGGCTTCCGTCGAATCGGATGAGTGCAGAGTGTCCCAGGCCAGTTGTCTGTAGGAAGTGGCGTAGCGGGTTTGTGTTTTCGGGTGCGGTGATGAACTCCAGGGACTGGATGTCTCCTGTGGTAGCTTTGCAGAGGAGTACCCGCTGCGGTGTCAGCAGTGGGCAGTCTCGCAGTAGGTGGTGAGAGGAGGTGAGGTCCGTGCCGCAGGGGCATGGGTCTGCTGTGATGTTGGGGGGTGGGTTGGAGGGCGATCGGTTGCAGAAGACTCTCCATATTGCTCATGTGTTGGCCCAGTCCATCCCGTGGATATGGCTGGAAAACTTGAATGAGGGCTTCGAGAGTGGTAGTTCTGTTTTCCACCGTTGGAGGAGCTCCGCTCGTGCTTGAGCCAGTAGCCATGTCTTGGTGGTGAGCGCGAAGTGGCAGGGGACGCCAGAGGAGGCTCCCCGTTTGGCGAGTGTGTTGGCTCGTTCGTTACCATTGATGTTGCAGTGGGAGGGGCACCAGGTGGTAGAGATCTCCCAGCCCAATAGGCTGAGGTCGCTAATCATTTCCAGGGCCCAGCGGGCGTATTCGTGGTTGTGTTTGTTGAATTGTAGTGTTTCAAGTGCCGCCCAGTTGTCCATGCAGATAATTGCTGCAGCTCATGGTGCGGTGGTAGTGAGGAGGGATGTGACTGCTTCTTGAATTGCATGGAGTTTGGCGTCGTACACCTCAGCCCGGTTGCCTAGGTGGCAGCTGCCTTCCCCCAGTCGGTAGAGTTGTTGGTCACCACAGTGGAAGGTTGCCCATCCACACCCGACAGACCCATTCTCAAGTTTAGAGCCGTCAGTGTAGATGACAACGGTGTGGTTTGGTAGTGTGTGGAGCCATTCTTCATGGAGCTGTTGGGGTGTTGTTGTTTTGTTTGAGTTTGGGGAGGGGAGCATATTGGTTCCATCCACTGTTGAGGTGGTGGTGCGGTTTTCCAGTTTGCCTTGTACTAAGTGCTTGCTGAGTGAGTAGAGGCGGTGGAGTCGTGGGAGGTTGGGGTGGGTATCTGTTAGGGCTCGTGGCAGGCCCGGGGCATGGTGTTGGGGGAGGAAGTGGAGTCGGATTGCATATCGCAGGGATAGGTAGTCCAGGTACGCCTCCATTAGTGGGAGTTGTGAGAGTGTGGTGAGGTTCGTCGTTCTGGTGTTGAGGCAAAGTCCCGTAATCCACCAGGCGACTGAGTTGTAGGTGGTACGAAAAGTTGCAGTGATCATCGGGGTGCCCGTCCACCATGCTGATGATGTCCAGAACATTGTAGGGAGGATCGCCGTCATTGCCAGGTGGTAGGCGACATGTGCGGAGATGCCCCATGAGTAGTGTCGTAGGAAGTTGAGGCTGCCGAGGGACTGGTTGCCCTTGGCCGCTGCCATGGTGGCATGATGTAGGAAGCTGAGTGATTCATCAATATGTACTCCTAGGTACTTGATTTGTCATGTGGCCATAATGGAGTTGTTGTTGATTCTGAGAGGGGGGTGTGCGCTGAGGCTCCTGTTCTTATCTTTGCTGGTGAGAGGGAGGCAATAGAGCAGTTCAGTCTTGGGTGGTACGAAGGTTAGTCCGAGGTGGGCTCCCCTGCTGAGGTGTTCTTCAGTCCTTTCTTCGAGGAGTGTGTTGGCTCTGGCAATTGTCATCGACAATTGGACCATGCATACGTCGTCTACGTAGGATGTGTCGATCGCATCGTGGGGTTGGTGGCTCTTTTCCAGCATGGCGTTGCTGTAGATGAGGAAGAGGGCTGGGGAGACTGGGGAGACTGGGGCAGCCCACACTTATATGGTTGGGGCTGTTCTGATTGTTGGTCAAAGCCGAAGGTGATTTTCCGGTCGGTGTTAAAGGCGGTGACATACTCTGTCAGGTACTGGGGCATACGTTATTGTTGCATAACCTCCCGGAGTGTTGCTGGGTGGACTTGGTTGAAGGCACCCTCGATGTCGTGGGTGAGGATGGCCGGTCGTAGTGGGGTTCTGTTTGCTTCTTTCTTCTGGCTGATTGCCCTGACGATAGGGGTAATTGTTCTGAGTAGGGCGTCGATTGCGGAGTTTTCTGCCTGGGCTCCCATCTGTGAGGGGTGTGTGGCCCCACAGGTGAGGGCGGCCTGGGAGAGCTACTTGGCGACAATGGATTCCAGGAGTTTTCCAAAGCATGATTGGAGGGAGATGGGATGGTAGGACATGGGGTCGGAGTACGTTTTCTTGCCTGGTTTGGGGATTACCACACAGTTTGCCGTTTTCCATTCTGGTGAATGGGTGCCCCAGGTGAGGCAGGCTGTGAACAGTTGCGGGAGGAGGTGAGGGGCCGCAGCATTGAAGTGGCATAGGGTGGTGTATGAGAAGTCGTCTGGGCCGACTGAGGTTCCATATTTCAGGTGGGTAATCGCCAGATGTGTCTCTTGTAGTGTGACTGGCCTTGTATGGTGGCGGATGTCCTTTGTAGAGGTGAGGAGGCCAGGGGGGAGTCGTGTTCGTGGGGTTGTGTTAACTGAGGGGAAGAGTCCATTGTGTAGTGTATTGCATTTGCCTTTAAAGGTTGTTTGTCTGTTGCGGGGAGGGATTGGTTTGTGATGTGCGTTGTGGTGGTAGATCGTCTTCCAGATGGTTTTAGATGATGCAGCTTGGAGCTGTTGGATTCGGTACGCTGTTTTAGCATTGCGTACCATTGTCGACCATTTGTGTTGTTTATATTGTCTGTCTTTCCGGTTCATGTCGTTGGGTTCTCAGCAGGCTCGTCTCTCTGCCTGTTTGACTGCTCTTTTTGCCAGTGTCAAGTTTTGGTTCCACCATGATGCTTCCTGTTTCCGTGGATCTTTCATGGGGACGACATGGTTGGTTGCTTCGTGGATGAAATGGGTAATGTTCATCAGGAAAAAAAAAATTGCGTCCTGAGCATCTGGATGCACTAGACACTCTGGACGCTTCGGACGCAACCTGCTTAACTCGGACGCAGTTCGCCATGGCACCGTGCATCCAGACGCAGCTCGCCACGGCATCTGCTTACCGGACAGTGCGTGTCAGGGCATTTTCCTTCTGGACGCAGCCGTGTCAGGGCATTTTCCTTCTGGACGCAGCCGTGTCAGGGCATTTTCCTTCGGGACGCAGCCATGTCAGGGCAAATGGCGTCTGGACGACACGTGTCATGGCACCGCGGTCACACTGGCTGTCAAGGCACGGAACATCGCAGCAAATACTCTTGTTGCATTCGCAAACACGCAGTGGGTTCCAGGCATAGTGACTCAGTCCAGTTCTATTCATTATATCTAATGTACATCTATATATGCTACTACCACACTTCGCGCGGAAACAAAGGAAAGTTTGCAAATATGACACGACGCGTTGAGCACGACGCGATGAGCACAACGAGATGAACACGATGCAATGAGCACGATGTGATGAGCACGACAACTATGAGGAGGATGGCAATGAGCACGCCGCCGGCGGTGAGGACGATAGCAAGTAGGACGCGGCGAGTTTGATTGCGAGTTTTGTGACATGGTTAGCGCAGCTCTCAGAGTGACAGACAGCGGGAAGTTGTACAATACAATGTGATGAGTACGATGTCAATGAGGGTGTCGGCGGCAAGAATGATAGCGGGTAGGATGCGGGGAGTATGATGTCAATGAGGGTGCCAGCGGCGAGAATGATAGCGGGTAGGACGCGGCGAGTATGATGTCAATGAGGGTGCCAGCGGCGAGAACGATAGCGGGTAGGACGCGGCGAGTGTGGCAGTGAGTAGGACGCGGTGGGTATGGGAGCGAGTAAGACGCGACGATTATATGGCGAGCTTTGTGACATGGTTAGTGCAGCTCTCAGAGTGACAGAGACACCGGGAAGTTGTACAATACACAGTGAGGAGTACGATGTGAATGAGGGTGCCGGCGGCGAGAACGATAGGGGGTAGGATGCGGTGAGTATGATTGCAAGTAAGACGCCGCGAGTATGATGGCGAGCTTTGTGACATGGTTAGCACAGCTCTTGGAGTGACAGACAGCGGGAAGTTGTACAATACAACGTGATGAGTACGATGTCAATGATGGTGCCGGCGGCGAGAACGATAGGGGATAGGATGCGGCAAGTGTGGGCGAGTAGGATGCAGCAAGTATGAGAGCGAGTAAGACACGGCGAGTATGATGGCGAGAAAGGCGCAACGAGTAAGATGTCGATTAGGAAAATGTCGACGAGTAGGACGAGGTGAAAGGAGAAGAAAAAAGGGGTCTATCTATGAGTGATGAGCGTGCCGAACCTTGCGAAAGCGCAAGCATTAGTAGTGGCTTGGCGCTTTCTATTGCCTTCGTACTCGTCGCGTCTTTCACGCCATCATACTCACCGCAACTTACTCGCCACGTCCTACTCGCTATCATCCTCGCCACTGGCACCCTAATTGACATCGTACTCCTCACTGTGTATTGTACAACTTCCCGGTGTCTCTGTCACTCTGAGAGCTGCGCTAACCATGTCACAAAGCTCGCCACATAATCATCGCGTCTTACTCGCTCCCATACCTGCCGCGTCCTACTCGCTGCCACACTCACCGCGTCCTACCCGCTATCATTCTCGCCGCTGGCACCCTCATTGACATCGTACTCGTCACGTTGCATTGTACAACTTCCCACTGTCTGTCACTCTGAGAGCTGCGCTAACCATGTCACAAAGCTCGCAATCATACTCGCCGCATCCTACTTGCTATCGTCCTCGCCGCCGGTGGCGTGCTCATTGCCATCCTCCTCATAGTTGTCGTGTTCATCGCGTCTTGCTCATCGCGTCGTGCTCATCACGTCGTGCTCATCGTGTCGTGCTCAACGCGTCGTGTCGTATTTGCCAACTTTCCTTTGTTTCCGCGTGAAGTGTGGTAGTAGCATATATAGATGTACATTAGATAGAATGAATAGAACTGGACTGAGTCACTATGCCTGGAACCCACTGCGTGTTTGCGAATACGATAAGAGTATTTGCTACGATGTTCCGTGCCTTGACAGACAGCATGACCCTGGTGCCATGACACGCGTCGTCCGGACGCCATTTGCCCTGACACGGCTGCGCCCAGAAGGAAAATGCCCTGACACGGCTGCGCCCAGAAGGAAAATGCCCTGACACGGCTGCGTCCAGAAGGAAAATGCCCTGACACGCTCCGTCCGGTAAGCAGATGCCATGGCGAGCTGCGTCCGGACGCACGGCGCCCTGGCATACGGCGTCCGAATGCACGGTGAAATGGCGTGCTGCGTCCGAATTCACATTGCCTGTGCGTTTCGCGTTGGGAGCGGTATGTGCCCTGCCAGGGTGCGTCCAGAGCGTCCTGAGCGCCTGGTGCGTCTGGACGCAGATTTTTTTTCCTGATGGTGATGGCGCGGAGGGTATCCTTGGTTCCTTGGAGGTTTGAGAGGTCCATCTGGGTGGCCTATATGTGGGAGGTGAAGCTACCCCAGTCAGCCTTGCGCCAGCAGTGCTGGGCCTTCTGTTGTGCTGCGTTTGAGGGTAGGGAGAGGGTGGCGTTGAGGGAGCTATGGTCCGAGGTGGTGTCGTGGTCGATCGCCAGCGTGAGGACCAGCTGTGTTGTCTTGCCCCTGGAGAGGCACAGGTCGATGGTGGAGGGTTGCCCCCCATTTCGGGGGTGGTGGGTGGGGGTAGCTATTTTGTTGTGGAGGTGGAAGTTATTTTCCGTGAGCCAGTTGGTGATGGTGTGGCTAGCCGGGGAGGTGTGTGCCAATGGGGGCAGTGGGCCCTGCCACCATGTGTGGTGCGCATTGAGGTCCCCCATAAGGAGGCAGTCTGTTGGTAGGTTGATGGTGGGGAGGATGGCTGCTACTGGGTTCGGTTGTCCAGGGGAGTATAGGTTATATAGGCTGAATGTGGTGGTATGTTGTTGCTGTAGGGATGTGATGGTGGTGCCCAGGAAGGAGTCCTGGGCCATAAAGGTGGTAGTAGCACTGAGCCCAGGCACGTGGCGTACATATGTTGCACATCTGGGCCGGGTTGGTGTTGGGGTGAATATGTTGAAGTTTGGCATAGTGGGAGGGTTTCCAAGTCTATCGCACCATGGTTCTTGGAGGAGGCAGATAAGGTTTTCGGGTTTTCTTGCGAACTCTTGCAATGCTGAAATTGTAGTCACTTGGCCCTTTGCACAGTTCAGCAGCTGTATGGACCCGACGGTGTGGGAGGGCATTTTATTCGGTCATTCCCGCCATGGGGGCGTCTCCTGGGGTGGTCGTGGCCATCGTATTCGTGTTGTTGTTAAAGGATCGGATCTTGATGCGTGTGGGGCAGTTGGGGTCGCTGGCCTTGTGGGGTGCGTCGCAATTGGTGCAGCAGATTGGTGGGTGGGTGCAGGTGGGGCCTCTCTTGCAGGCCGGGATGGTGCATGGGTGGTCTTTCGTTTCGTGGGTGTCCGCACAGACGGCGCAGTGGGATGGTTATTTGCACAGGGCGGCGGGGTCTCCATAGCCCTGGCAGTTCCGACACTGGGTGCTTCTTCCGTATTAGATGTAGTCGTCAAGTTGGCATTCGCGGTTGCAGATGGTGAGGTAGTGTCGTTCAATGTCAGCCTCTTGGTGCTGGCACTGAGGGTTATGACTATCGTCGAGGTTACTTTTTGTTCGTATCGGTCTGCCGGGCTGAGCCAGCGTGGCGTCTGGCATTGGATCAGCTGGGGGTAGTTGGTGGCGATGCTGTCGGAGATATCAGGCAGGGAGCGGTGGGTCGGGACTCCGTGGAGCAGGAACTGGCTGAAGCGCTTCCCGATTTGGACCTTCTCGCACTTGCCATAGTAGGAGAGGGCATCAGCGATAATCGTCGTGTAGTCTTCGTAGATGACGTTATTTTGGGTGTTGGTAGTGGTGAAGATGATGGATCCACATATGGTTACCCAGGTGCAGAGGAATGGGGGGGCAGTTACATTCTGGTTGTCGACCAGGGCTTTGTTGACTTGGTGGAGGGCTGTGTCCGCGATGACTTGGCGGGCAATATAGTCTCGTTCAGCATGGATGGTAGCTTTGGCAGGGGATGCAGCCGGGAAGTGGCACATGACCTTGTGTTCGGCTTGGGGGTACATGGTCGGGATAAGCTTGGATGTAGCGGGCTTTCTTCCTTCGGTTTTCTTCTTCAGGTTCTCCCATCCTTCAACATTGGTGGCGTGTGTGGCATGTTCGCTTGGTGGGTGTGGTTTAGCGGTGGGTGTTTTGGCGGCGTCAGCGTATGTGTGGGTGCTGGTGCTATTGTTGGTCTGCAGATTGTTGACATTGTACTTGTTCTCGGTAGCCCCCTTCCCCTTTCTCTTTCTCTCTTTCTTTGGGTTGGGGCTAGTGATGCTTGGGCCTCCAGCCGGCTTGGCGGTGGCGGCAGGGCCCTGTGCAGCCGACAGCAGTTGTTGTTGCATTTGGGTGACCCGGGTGCCCAGTGTAGCGATTTGCTTGGTCAGGCTGTTTGTGGCGTTCTGAATGGTGGTGTTGTTTTTGGCGAAGAGCTCGGAGATCTCAGTGCACATGGTTCTGGCGAATTGGTCTAGGAGGTTGCTGGTGATGATATCGATGTCAGCACAGAGCGCAGCGTGCTTTGGGCTGAGTGGGGCTGCCACCTAGGGGGCAGTGCTGGTGAGTTCGTCAATGTCTCCACCAATCACTTGTGTTGCGGTGACGTGTTAGGTGTGTTGGAAGTCCATAGCATTGTCGTCATCTTCTTCCCCTCCTTTCTCTCCAGAGTTGTCAGAGTCAGAGTCAGAGTCAGAGTCGCTGTCGTTCTTCTCGCGCGCTCGCTTTGCAGGGGAGGGTGACCGTGAGGTCGCGACCGTAGGAGGTTGAAGGTTGTGTCGGGAGGGGTGCTGCTGGGAGTGGGCTCTGGGGGTGCTGTGCGTAGAGATTTTGGTGGTGGCCAGGGTGTTTGGGGGGAGGAAGGCATTGAGGGATCCTTGACCAGGGTTGTTGGTGGACATGAAGCCTTTTAGCGAGGTGGTGATAGTTTGGTGACACAAGCCAAAATCACGAAAAGCAGGCGGCGACAGGAGGGAAAATTCCCAGGAGGGTTCTGGAGGGGTGCGGCCTCTAGTTAATTAACTATTGGCCAACTCCTGAGGTGGCTTTCCAGGGTTGTTGAAAACTTAATTGGAAAAGAAGATTTTTGGTGTCGCGAAAACAGTGAAGTTTTGGGGGGTGCTGTGAGGATAATATTCGATTTTGATCTATTGCGCTTCAACACTACAGTTTGATAATATTCGATTGCGATCTAATGTGCTTTGACGCTACAGGTCTTGTGCACTCCTCCTCGCCATACCACCCCCATGGGGCTCCCATCTTTCCCTGTTACCGCCGAAAAGCAGAATAGCACAAAAGAAAACTTTAACCAAGGGAAAGCGCAACAAACGAGATGAACTGCGACCGTACAGAGGGGCTCCTAACAACCAGCTTCCTCTGTCGGCCTGAAATCCCAGTGGTTTGTAGATACATCATGGAAAGGGAACTTTTGCAGTAGGATGAACGGCGGTAAAGGAGGTAGTGCAATACCAATACCTTCTTAGTACTCTCTAGATGGCCATTGTCGTATCACTGGTAGCAACCATGTTGTGGCGTATGCCCAATGTGATTTTCATGTAGGTGGGGCAGTTTTGGTAGGTGGCTTTGTGTGGTTGTAGACAGTTGGCACAGCGGATCGGCGGGTGGTTGCATGAGTGTCCTGCTCTGCAGTTTGCAATCGCGCAGGGGTGATCCTTCGTGGGGTGGGGTTGGGCACATACAGCACAGGTGTGGTTGCTGGCGGTGCATCGCTGTGTTGGGTGGCCATAGGTCTGGTATTTGTTGCATTGGGTGGAGGGGCCAAAGGTGATGTATTCAGCGATGGTGCATTCTCGGTTAAACATCGCGAGGCTAGTGGCACCGAGGGACTTCTTGGTCATCTCTCCAACAAAGGCGACAATCATGGAGGAAGCCTCTTTACCCTGGCAGCGTTCAGGGCTGGTAAGCCATCGTGGTGTTTGGCCCATTTGGAGGGCGGGGTAGTTGGTTTCGATTTCTGTTCAAACGGTTTCGGTGGTGGCGGTGGTGGGGATGCTGTTGACGATGAAGTGGGTCCATCGCTGGCTTACCCGAGATGAGGTGAATGGGAATTCATGGAGGGCCTCCTCAAGGATGGCCAGGTATGGTTCGTAGATGGTACACAGGAACTGAGGCGCAACCGTAAAAACGAGGTTGTTGATGGCAGTGATGTTTGCCAGGATAAGGGGTGGGTGTTCGATGTCGGCATGGGTGGTGATGGCCTTGTTGACTGCTTGAAGTGCTCGGTCTGCAGCCTCCTTACGGTCGTTGGGTGCAGTTGTGAGGCTGAAGATTATGAGCCTGTCCGCTGTCAGGTAATGTGACACTGGGACGTCCGGTCAATGTCAGAGTGATGGTAATATCGAACTAGTCAGGTTTCTCAATAGTCACGAAGGAGATGGGGTGCGCACGGTCTTCGCCGGCGTTCCATTATTATACAAGAATAACTTCCCCAATGACCCTCCTTCCAAGTTCGCCCACCATTAGGGGATTCACAGCCAATAATCTAAGGGGTTCGGTTCAATATCTGCGGCGCCCACTGTCTGCGGCTTGAGCACCGGATCGCATACGACTCCGTGGCAACGGCTAGCGCGATGGATCGCTCGTGGCGCTTCTGCGGATCGTTTGGATTGAGACGGGTCTGGCCTCTTGCCCGATAGCTCGCTCGTGTGTCGCTTCGGCGGGTGGTTCGACGTGGGCCCAGCGGCTTGCCCAACGGCTCGCTCGTGTGTCACTTAGGCAGATGGTTCGATTGAGATGAGCCCTACGTCTTGCCCGGCGGCTCGCTTACGGCGCTTCGGCGTAATGGTCGGATCAATACGGGCCCGGCCTCTTGCCCGACAGCTCACTCGCGACGCTTCGGCGGATGCCAAACGGCTCGCGCGATAACTGCCTCACGGGTAAGATAAGGTAAGGAATACGCTCACACACCAGACCCTCCTGGGTGCGGGCTGGAGCCCGAAGCTACTCGTCCTGGTCAGTCTGACGATAAGGAAACAAGGTTCTGTTTAGCACCGCATAACTCGCCCAACCCTTTTGGGGATTAAGTCCCTCATACGGCCCAGTGGATTGCGAAGTCTTTTCTCGTCTATCCCGTTAGATGACATGGCCTTATCATCTCGTAGATGACACAGCCCAACTTCACTCTGTTTCCCACCAGTTGCCGTTATCCCTTATCTCCCGAAGTTAATCCTCACGACCGCTGGCAGCCGTAAGCCTTGTTAACTCAGCTTTTTATCTCCCGCCTAGACTGTCGAGCCCCTTGCGTATCCTCCCGTCTCCTTCCCGATCAACTGTCGTCTCGCTTGCGGCGCTTGTAGGAGCACTCGTAGGATCGCTCTTAGGATCGCTCGTAGGGGGATGATCGTTGACTCGATGTCTTCGTGACCGGTAGGTGGTCCGTTGATGATTGACCGTTCTGTGGTTCATGGTTCCACTGATGATTCTGATGAATCTTCCGATGAAGACTGGTTGCCCACCACTCGTCGGCAGGTCATCGTATAAGTATCCAGCTCGGCAGAGTCATGTGCTGTGGGGAAATTACCCCACACCGCGACGTGAAAACTCTTCGCCTTGGTGTTAAACTTCATCAGCATAACACAGATAATCTCTCGATTTGGATCGGAGATTAGTGCTTCCACGTAACATGAGAGTGGCTGGAGTAGGTCCTCTGTTCCCTCGTCGTGATTGGGTGATACGATATGGATTGTGTGTGGGGTTGATTACGCTACTCGACCTGAGCCGGAGCAACGAACCCTCAACCGTACCAGCTATCCTTTCTTCGGCCGCAACAGCATCAAGGCATAGCTCCACCCCATATCTTTCCCAATAGACTCTCGAACCTTGAGGTGCGGTCCTGTAGCGGCATTTGCACTTTCCCAAACACGAGCCGGTACTTGGTCTGGGGGCTACCCAGCGCTATAGGATTGGCTTGAAGTCAAGCCTCCGCTTTAGTATCTGTTCAACTCGACGTCCCTTACCTTGGTGTGACATGTGCCCTGCATCATAATCGTTGTAAGCATCTCGGATAAGTGGGGGATACGCTCACGCTGTCGTGTGCTGGCAAAGTCCAGAGTTCATCGCCATAATCGGGTGTCAATGACGAGGATGCGAGTGGTAGCATGATCCCTCGTTTCTCCTGACCACGGGTTGCAACGGTATCGCCTCAGGCCTTCGAGTTGTCTGCGACAATATAGCGATTTCCGACTCGTGGTGTTGTTCCTCTAGGCCGTGCCTGTTACACACGAACAAATTATCACGAGTACGTAGCTAGGAAGAAAAGATTCTGTGACTAAAAGGGCGAAGGAGGCTCAGGCCGTGGCTAGGGGAATCAGAAAGTCTAGGCGGGAGATAAAGGAACGGAGTCGAGCCCTCGGTCAAGACACCGGCCGCAGGAGTTAGAACTCCGAAGGTGATGGGAACAATTTGTATAAACGAGCAGCTGCATTTCTCATGCAGTTCCGGAAGTGGCCCCACTACCTCAGGGAGAGGAAGCCACGTCACCTCAGGGTGAACGGAAGCTCTGGACCAGAGACCCTGCTCGGCTGCATGGCCCTTATGCAGACCACCTCACCTCAGGGTGAGCAGGGATCTCGTGGGCCGGAGTCTCCGCTCGGCCATATCACACATGCAGCAATGCAATCGGAAACTCATCTCCCTTATCTACACCCTAACCTGGACCAATGAATCCGCCCACGTTCCAAAGAGGTGCAACCACCTCGGAGGAATCCAAGTCCAACCCACCCATACCTCGAGGAGGAGATGCACGCTTCCCCCGAGAAAAGTACGGTCCAGATCACCACTTCTCACTCGCGCGCTTGTTGATAAAAGAAAAAAGATTTCTCGCCTCGACGGAGAGGAATCGGCACAAACATCCTCACAAAACACTACCCCCGACCCCACACACAAGATCTAAGATTATTCCATTGTGAATTATCGAAAGTAGCTTGATTACCTTTGATTCTCTCCACACTCCGGTTACGATACAACCCCAGTGTCACACTATAATCTTGATCTCAAAAATCACCCTACTTTCATGACTTACTTCGACAACACCTACTTCGAAGACCACCTTTACCTACTCGAGCTATCTACCTTCCTGGAGCCCAAGACTCAATACTCCTTCGACTACACCTTCCTGTCAATTGACGACGAAATCACAAAATACGAACAGTGGGAAGAGTTCTTCGACGGACCTAAGCCAGTCCACGAAACAATTGAGTGCGCCCCATACCATTGGTATACCCAACAGTGGTGGAACTGTGCGCTACTATCCCAACCAGCCGACTTCGACGAAGACGAACTTTTCGACTTATTCGACTATCCATTCGACTACAACTCAACCATTTACACTGGAGACTTCCTCGACCGCTATTAAACCATGATGATCTCTTTGGACTTTAACATCCTCCAGCTCGAGGCCCCCCGGGACCTGCTCCAAATCACTGACGGAACACCGAGGCCGGAACAAGCGGTGGAAATAGCCAACCCCCGCAGTCTGGGTCAGAACCCTGGTGCACCAGCAACGGCAAGCCGAGAGCGACTTACAACGGCTTACGGAGCTGTGCAGTGATACCTACGATAGAACTGACCGACGAACGCGGGAGATTGAACAAGCCTATCAAACCTTGGCAGAAGGCACTAGGTACGTATATGACCGAGTCAACGCTAACGAGAAAATAGCGGAAGAATGGATACGTAGCGAGCTGTCAAAAGCGGTGAACGCGTACCAATTTCTCACCAGAAACGTCTGGCAGGCCATCATCGAGCGGACCAACGAGGCCAACGAGTGACAAATATGTCAGGCCACTCAGCTGACCTGGGTAAACGACGCCCTGTCCTTTCTGGCGGAAGCTAACACGGCCTGGAATCAACACCTGGCCAACTTTCAGGGAAACGTAGAGCTATCGGCAGCCGCACACCAGAACTGGGTGGCCACCCTGGAAAACCAACTCCGGGAAGTAAGGGCAGAAATCCAACATATTGCGACCAGAATCCTGCTACCCGCAACGCCACCAGTGCCAGCGGGACCACCCGTATGGAGAAGTCCCATTCGGCAGACCAGCACCAGTACCCCGTCGGCCCACTCACCACCAGGGTTGGGAAGCCCACTACGTCTGAACCCGGGACCAAGGCCGCGATGACAGAGACCCCTGGCACTACCCACAACGCCAGAAATGAGGCAGTGATTAGAGCAACTCAGACGCCACATATCCCCAAGGCCAGCAGCACCCGAGCCCGTGGCAGGACAAGGAGGAAATCCCCACTCGACACCACCTGGATCATCTGCAGGACCCCCCTCGGGCCCGCCATCCGAACCGCCTCGACCGCCTTCCCGGCACCTCCGCTCCCCTTCGCCACCTAGGAATCCTCTGCCTACGATTACCACACAGGACCTCGTACGGCTAGTGGTAGAAGGAGTGGAACGGGGTCAACAGGACCGACCGGCGCGACCCGAACAGGGCAATATTGTGCGATTAAAAATGAAGAACCCGGAAGCCTTCGACGGGAAGAGTTCGACCGCCTTCAATCAGTGGTGGGAAGTGGTCACCATGTACTTAGGATTCTACCCTGAAACAATGGACCAACAAAAGATCGTCTGGACCGGAACGCTTTTGACGGACACCGCCTTGGCCTGGCACCTGCATCGGTACCGGGAACTCCAGAACAACGACACCTGGACCAACTACGCGGCAGCCATCTGGGCCGAATACCATAACGAAAGAGAAGCGGTGGATACCCAGCTCAAGTTAGGGCAATTGAAATACCAAGGGTCAATCAGGATGTACATGACGGAATTCCGCGCCCTCAATAACTTCGCACGAGCTACGGGGGAAGGCCTGAAAGAAAAAATCGACTTAGCAATGCCGGACAGCATACTGGACATGCGGTTCAACCAGAATCCGGAAGACCTCGTGGAAGATGAGCAGTTCTTACAAGCCACCTATAGGGCAGGCATACAAGTGGAAAAGAAGAAAGCCCTCAAAGGAGCAAGAGAGCTGGTGAAGGGTATACAGCCACCCAAGGACGACCGACGAAAGGACAGTCAGGGCAAAGGGGGCTCTGAGAATACTCGAAAGGGCAAGGAAAACGCAAAGGAATCCGACCTCCGGAAGGACGGTACCACGGAACGGAGGAGCCAGTATGGCGGTCAGGGGAGATGGGCCTCAAAAGATGCCGTACTGACAGGCGTACCGGCAAAAGAACAGGAAGAATATGGCCGGAACCGGGATGACTGCTGGAGATGCGGCAGAAGCAGCCACAAGACCTATGAATGCTTCTCCTTCAATACCAAAAAGGGAACCGCACTACCTCCGGCTCCCTGGAAAGCCTCAGCCGCAATACAGGGAAAACGGAAACGATCGGAATAACCAGAGGAAGCAGCACCCGCCAACAAGCAGCAGAAGGTGGCGGCAGTCGAAAGAATGGACACAGACGCAGTACGACCACTCTGGGAGGACTCCGAGTCGGATTTTTGAAGGGTAGGGTCCCGCCACAACCCTTGGCCCATGCAATAATATGTGGAGCATCCCGAAAACGAAAAAACAAGGAACCAAGTGCTGGAACCCCAAAGAAACCAAGAAGGACGCCCTGCAGCGGCACTTGCCCAGTAATCGAAATGGTGCTACACCAGGGCAATATAAGGCACCAGATCAAGGCATTACTAGACACAGGCTGTTCGATAGCTTTGATCTTCGAACAAACAATGGGCCGGCTCGGCCTGGAGCGAAAGAAACACCAGCACGTCCACAGCATCGAGAATTTCACAGGGGAAACAGTCAAAGGAGCAGGCCAATATTATACAAAGCCTATGCTCCTTCAGCACCGAAAACACTACTCCATGGAGAAATTCAAAGTCTTACCCATGGACCCAGGAATCGACATCTTTCTCCCTTTCGAATGGATGACAGCACACCCACCACAAGGCGCCTGGACAAACAATGAAATAAGGTTCAACAGCGCCCAGTGCTTGGAAAATTGTACCAAGCACGAAGTAGGGCAGTTCTCCCTGACCTGGGATGAGACGGTAGCAATGGACCCAGTGGCCTGCCTCATAGGATACGTTTCGGCTGCATCAGACAAGGACCCAATCGAGGCAGTGCCGCAGGAATTCCGCCAATACTTAAGAATCATGGGGAAGGAGGCAGCGGATGCTCTCCCCAAGCATCGCCCGTACGATTGCAAAATCGACCTCCAGGAAGGCTGCACAGCTCCCTGAGGACCCATCTACCCACTATTGGAAATAGAACTCCAAACTCTCCGAGAATGGCTAAAGGAAATGGAGCGAACAGGAAAAATCAAACACTCCACATCCCCTGCGGGCTCCCTGATCCTCTTCGTACCCAAACCTTACGGAAGAGGACTCCACCTATATGTGGACTACCAGGCACTCAACCGCATCACAATCCCAAACCATTATCCCTTACCGCTGATGCAGGAACTGCAGGATCGTGTCCAAGGAGCCCGATGGTTCACGAAAATGGATCTCAAGAATGGGTTCCACCTTATCCAGATTCGGGAAGGCGACGAATGGAAAACAGCGTTTAGGAATCGCTATGGACTCTTCGAGTTTCAAGTCATGCCGTTCGGGTTAACGAATGCTCCGTCCACCTTCCAGGATATGATAAACCACATATTCTCCGACATGCTGGACGTCGGTGTGTTAGCCTACATGGATGACATACTCATTTATGCCAACACCGAGGAACGGCACGACAACACCGTAAGAGAAGTCCTAAAAAGACTGCAGAGAAATGGCTTAGCAGTCTCGCCGGAAAAATGCGTCTGGAAAACCCAGGAGGTGGAGTTTCTGGGCTACATCATCGGTCAAGAAGGGATCAAGATGTCACAGGAAAAGGTGGAAGCAGTGCTAAGTTGGCAAAGACCGAACTCCCTCACGGAAGTCCAATCGTTCCTCGGATTCGCTAATTTCTACCGACGCTTCATCCAAGACTACTCCCGAGTAGCAAAACCCCTAACGGAGTTAACCAAGAAGGAGGCAGGAAAGGAATGGGCCTGGAGTCCAGAGGCAGAAACGGCCTTCAAGGAGTTAAAGCAGCGCTTTACAACAGCGCCAGTCTTAGCACACTTTGACGCATCAAAGCCGGTGATCATCGAAACTGACGCATCGGATTTCGCAATTGGAGCTGTACTATCGCAACGGGACGAGGAAAACCGCCTACACCCAGTGACGTTCCACTCCAGGAAGTTCCAGCCGGCAGAGATCAACTATGAAATCCACGACAAAGAACTTCTGGCAGTAGTAGACGCTTTTAAACACTGGAGACGGTACTGCAAGGGGGCGACTCACCAGGTCCAAGTCTACTCGGACCACCAAAACCTGGAATACTTCACAACAACAAAAGTGCTGAACCGATGACAGGCTCGCTGGGCTCAAGAGCTGGCCGGTGTCGATTTCAGAATCTATTACCGACCGGGAACCCAGAATGGAAAACCAGATGCCCTGTCTAGGCGTTCGGAGTATCGCCCTGAAAAGGGGGGGGTAGAAAACCAGCCAATAATGTCGGTTTTGAGGAAAAACCATTTCGAAGAACGTCTGGCAAGCACCTTCATCTGCTCATCAGCCCGATTATCCTCGCTCCCGGCAAGAAAATGGTCAAAGGAATTCTTAGAAAAAATCAAGGAAGAAGGAAAAAAGGATAACAACTACGAGCAGGCAATGAAACAGGAGGCAGTGGCAGGAGAGCTGGCACCTAAGGACCAGAAGGTCAAAGAAATAAGAATCAAAGACAGTCTGATATACCGAAGGAACCTACTCTGGATCCCGAACGGACTGATACAGCAGATAATGGAATCGGAACACGACACGAAGGTAGTCGGGTACATGGGCCAGGAGAAGACTATCGAACTAATCTGACGAAACTTCTGGTGGCCGAAGATGAATGAGCGGATCATCGACTTCGTCAGAAGCTGCCCGGAATGTCAACAGAACAAAGCCTCTCGACTCAGCCATACGGACTATCCTCGCCACTAGAACTTCCATATGCACCTTGGCAATCAATAGCCATTGATTTCATCACGGAGCTCCCGGAATCGGAAGGATGCGACCAGCTTTGGGTAGTCATCGATCGATTCACCAAGATGGCACACTTCCTCCCACTACGGAAAGAAGGAAAGACGGCGTCAGACTTAGCGGTTATATTCGCCCGGGAAATATAGAAGTTCCACGGCCTCCCCACAGATATCGTGTCAGACAGAGACTCCCGCTTTACTTCTGAAATCTGGAAGGATGTGACCCTAAGACGAGTGACGGCATAGGCAATGGTTTCATACAGGTGCATGTTTGCTCACGACGGCACGGTGCCGGACGGCAGCATGCCGAATCAGCACCTCACCGGAACAGCACCTTGCCGGAGGACAGTGGGCCGGCTGGCGCTGAGCTGCACACTGCCGGAAGCAGAAGTGTGACTGCGCAGGAAGGGCTTGGCAATGGATATATAAGAAGCAAGCTCCTCCTGCTCGTAGATAGTATGATATGACTTTCTTCTTCTCTTCTTTCTTCCTTTCGTTGTCTGTGACATCGTGACAATTGGTAGCAACACCTGCCGAACCAGTCTTTTTCGACCACCAGGACCATAAACATCCAGCCAAAGAACCGCCCCGCTTCCGTTGCCTTTTTGCTCCCCCCCTCTCTCTCTCTCACCCCGGCTCGCCCCCAGTACTTTTTGCTCCCCCCATTTGCTCCTCCCTCTCTCGTTCCCCCCCTCTCTCGCTACCGCTCGCCCATAGCACCTTTTTTTCCTCACCCCTTTGTTCGACCCTTCCGGTCGACCCGTCGTTAGACTCCGTCTTTCGACCCTTCCAGTCGACCGCGTCTTTCGACCCTTCCGGTCGACCCCATCATTCGACCCTTCCGGTCAACCTGTCGTTCGACCCCGTCTTTCGACCCCCTACCCTCGCTCGACCCTCCCCTTGACCCTGTCACTCGACCATCCCTTTCACCCCTTCACTCTCCCTCCTCGCCAGTGACGGCTGCTCGTGGCACATGAGCGATCAGAGGCAGCGGCAGCAGCAGCAACAGCATCGCCGCCCACGCCCATCTCGCTCGGAACGGGAACAGAGATGTATTTCTACCCAGGTTAATCAGCTTGCTAACCGGTTGCCGCAAGTAAACCAGAACTTCCTGAATCTCGCCCGGACGCAGCTGGAAGCCTTCAACTCGCTACAGCGAGAAAGCCGCAACAGCTACACCTCCCCGCAGGAGCCGCTCCCTTCCCGCTCCCGCTCCCCCTCGCCGCTGAGGGTTGCAGCCAGTTACAGACAGAGGCCCAGTCTACTTTCGTCGGGCATTCGTACCCCGCCTACTCCCAGGCGCCCATCCTCATCTCCTGAGTGGCCAGGGGAAGACACGGAGATATTACCAGACGCCCCAGGACGAGCGCTGCATTCTCCTACCCCATCAGTAATTGGCTGGGATAGTTACATCGCTGAGAATTAACAGGCCAGACAAACCACCGATCGCTACGTCCCCGATTACACAGAGCATAACCAATTGCCGGCAAGACATCCTCACGCACCAGAGAGGCCTCGCCAGTATGGAAGCTTCAACCGCCACGTCAGACAGCCCCACCACGGCAGTCAGCCACACCACAGGGGTCAATCGCGACAAGGAACTTACCACTACGAAGCCGAAGGAACCGCTCCCTCCCGGGAGGACACTACAAGTGGCGTCAGAGGTCAGGCCAGAGGTCGAGGTAGAGGCCGTGGAGGGCAACGCGCTCGTTCGTTACACGAGTGCATCCGCTTCTAGACCAGACAGCTTTAGGACTCCAGGCGCTTCTATTCCATGGGAAATAAGGCGAAGTTTCACCCTCCTAGCCCGTTACTACGCTTCTCCAAGCACACAGGCTTCTCCTACTCCTATTACCGCTTCTCTCTTAGCTTTCCTTGACAATTTCATCACTAATCGCATTACTCCCACTTCCTTTCATACAGTCACTGTTCAGAATCTATCCGCCATTGAGGATCGGCTACTGGTCGATACCATCCGCTGGGCACGTTCTGAAGGAATTACCTTCCCCGCGCCGAGACCGTCCATACACCCTGTTCATCAGGCACAAGGACTGTCTATACAACCTGTTCATCAGGCACAAGGACTGTCTATACAACCTGTTCATCAGGCACAGAGACTGTCAATACAAGGACCGTCCGTACACCCTGTTCATCAGGCACAAGGACTATCTATACAACCTGTTCATCAGGCACAGAGACTGTCAATACAAGGACCGTCCGTACACCCTGTTTATCAGGCACAAGGACTGACTATACAACCTGTTCATCAGGTCCAAAGACTGTCAACGCAAGTACCGTCCGTACAACCTGTTCATCAGGATCAGGAGCTGTCCATACAGCCTGCCTAGCAGACTGCGCACCGCCGCCTGCAGATAGAGTACGAACTCCCCGCTGGTATAAGTGCCGTACCCGGCTCGCCAGGTACTGTTCTCATTCCTATCCAGGTAGAGAACTCAAGCAAGAAGTGTAAGGTTCGGCTACAGCTAGTGCAACCTCAGCTCGATCAGCCACGGGTTGTCCCGCTTATCGAGCACAGCACCCACTCGAGACTGGAAGCCGCTAGCACCGAAGTCAGTTTAGACCTACCAGACGCTTTAGACACCATGTCTAGTAGCGGCAGAATGTTGAAACGCAGAGAATATAGTCCTGCTGGCTCACTGAGCGAATACGAGGATGAGGTACTTGCTGATCCGCCATCAAGACGCCTTGCCATTGAAGAGAGCCAGTCTGAAAAGCATCGTGGCAAACAACGAGAACGTTCACCACAAACCCACCTTGCACGTCATGGGTACAGACAGCCATCGGTCATTCCCGAATCAGAAGACGACGATGCCATGGAAGGGATATGTCATGCTATTGAAGAACCTCCCAGCAGCCCGATAGCTAGACCAGAGGGACGCCGGCAGTTACCTAAGGTTCCGTCAGCCACTTCAGTCACGGTACCAGAAGTGACGCAGCCTGGGCTGTCTCCGCAGTATCTTCCGATAGAACAGTACATGCCAACGCTACCAGCAGAGTATTTTCCGCAGCAGCAGACGACGGCACAGCTGCAGCCAGCCTTACAGCAGCAGCCAGTGGTACAGCAGCAGCAGCAGCTGGTGTCACAGCAGCAACCGGTACAGCAACAGCAGCTGGTGCTACAGCAACAGCCGATGGTACAGCAGCAGCCCGTGCAACAGTACTCACCACTACAACAGCTGCCGTCGCCGTTGCAGGCACCGCATCAGTATCTGCCACAGCAGTATCTGCCGCAGCAGTATGCGATGCCACAGTACCCACTACAGCAACCCCAGCAGTATACACCGCCGCTTCAGTACATGCCAATCCTGCAACAGCCACAGTCTACCGCAGCCTTGGAGAATATCGCCGTTCAGATGGCAAACCTCGCAATGGCTTTGAGCTGAAACCAAGGAACCATACAGGCGGAGGTTGCCGACCTACGGAATGCGCCAGCTCGTGCACAGGTTCCCATGGAGCCTGTGGCCCCGGCCCTGAAGCCATCGGACATTGCCACCTTCGAGCCAAGGAACCAATCTGATGCAGACGTGGCGTCAAGGTTCATCGACTCCATCTGCGATGCGATTTCCCACTATGGAGAGGCACGTACCCGTGTCGTCCTTCGACGTTGCTGCAAAGGGCCAGCCGCAGAAGATTGGGTTGCAGGAATGTCGGATGATGACCGACTTCTTCTTCGCACAAAGTGTCGCCACTGGATCGACTTGCTCGAGCGAGATTTTATGCCATACCTCGCATTCCGACTGTCGGTGGCACGTGCAGAAACCTTCCGCTGGAACCAGGGCCGTACTCCCGCCGAATATGTGGCCAAAAAGCTACGTTTACTACGTATGGCCAATATAACCAATGAGGACGATATTGTTGAAGAGCTCCACCGAGGGCTCGTTGAAGCTCCAAATCTTCACCTACACCTGAATAAATATGTTACCGAAGGTGGAAATTCCGTTTCGGAATACCGGCGCGCAGTCGCACATTTGCAGGACTCCGCAAAGTACGAAGGTACCATAGCATCGCCTCAGCGACGTTCCAGTACGCACCGTCCCTTTTTCCGCGAAACCAACAGACCTCGTACTCAGTTTTCTGACATGAGACAGGAAACTCCGGCACCCGCGAGCACGACGGCCGGCGTAGTAAGTGCACGAAACCCCTTTGGTTCCACCTCCAGCCTTTCCAGTCCTTCTACAAGGACAGGTAAGCAAGTACGAGAGCGTCTACGTAAGTGCAAGAACTATCCAGGATGTGGTGATGGCGAACATTGGGACTGGCAATGCATTCATAGAGGGAATACAAGCAATCAAGTAAAGTGTGCCTATTATGCAGAACCTCGTGAATATGAATCAGAGAATGATGATGCCGACGATATGGCAGACACTCTAATTGATGAGCTTGAGCCACAGGCATCTCTGGAACAAGAGTATGAGCACACCCAGAACGCATACCTTGCCACACGATATCTGGAAGAGAAAGGACTAGGCTTCATGGGTACTCACAAGTCCATTCGTGCGAAAGTACACAGGCCTTCCATGACATGTAGAAACTGTGCTGCCGTCTTTACATCGAATAACAAACTCCACAAACACCTTCGAGACCCTTGCAAGGGCTCAGCCAACTTTATGGATGAAGGTTCACAGTCGGATAAGAATGCACTTCCCATCATCGTGGAGTCTAGAGCAGTCGTTGCTAAAGATCCAACTGAAGGGCTTGCGGATTTTCACTATGCGCAGGCTTTTTGGTATGTCACACCCGGCAGCAGCCCTAACATGAGTTGCATCGACTAAGGATTTGGCAATTCCGCAATCGATGATGCACTGCAGCAGAGGCTATATCCAGATGCATCCCGTTTGCCACTACCTCAACCGCGAGTAGTAGAGGGCCTCGGTGGGGCAGAATGCACCGCTACCCATGTTGTACTCATAAGGATGTACCTGAAAGGGATCGACGGACGATACGCCCAAATCATCAGGCCGTTCCACATTTTCAAGAATCTCTCAGTTCCATTACTAATTGGCAATGACATCATGAAGCCAGAAAAGTTTGATCTGCTCTATTCATCCAACCGTCTGCGAATCGGAACTTGTGATGGCATTTATGTCCAAATTACCATACACTCAGGACCACGTTTCAACAGAATTCCTGTACGATGTACGACAGCTACAGTTATACCTGCTGGTACATCTGCGATAGTCGGCGTCAGGTTTGCCCAGACGCTTGAGAAAAACCAGGACTATCAGTTCATGTGACACTGGGGTTGGATCGTAACCGGAGTGTGGAGAGAATCAAAGGTAATCAGGCTACTTTCGATAATTCACAACGGAATAATCTTAGATCTTGTGTGTGGGTTCGGTGTGGTTTCGGTGGTAGTGTTGGTGAGGGTGTTCGCGCAGATTTCTCCCGTCAAGGTGAGAAATCCCTTTCTTTTTATCGGCGAGCGCCCGAGTGAGAAGTGGTGATCCGGACTGTTCTTTCTCTCGAGGCAGCTGCGCGCCCTCGGAGAAATACGGGTGAGTCGGACTTGGCTTTCCCCGAGGTGTCTGCACCTCTCGAGGGAACGTGGGTGGATTCATTGGTCATGGTCGGGGTGTAGATAAGATAGATGAGATTCCGTTTGTTTCGCTGCATGTGCGATGCGGCCAGGCGGGGTCTGCAGCTGTGTCAAGAGGCTGTCTGCTCCGATCGTTGGAGAGTGTTTCTCCGATCGTGGTGGAGAGACGTGGTCACCTAGCTGTGCCCGCTCGTTTGCACAAATTGTTTTCCCTCATCTCCGGAGTTCTAACTCCTTCGGTTGGTGTCTCGACCGAGGGCTAGGCTCCGTTCCTTATCTCCCCCCTAGACTCTTTGATCCTTTAGCCACGGCCTGAGCCTCCTCGTCCTCAGCCACTGGTTCTTTTCTATCTAGGCTACGTACTCGTGATATGACGTCCAGGTGTAACACTACCTCCCCTCCCCCTTAGCCTCGTCCTGAGTGCTAATCTTTTTCTATCTAAGTAGCCCATCTCTTTTCTGACCATAGGTTTCTTTCAACGCCGAAGTTCCTTTAGCATCACGGACTGCAGTCCTCCTCCCCTGCAGCCCTCCCAGTCACTGGATCACAGCTCTTCCCTCAGAGCGTGCCTGTAATCCGTCGGTATGACTGGGCCCTCAGAGTAGGCCGGTGCGTACTCTTACTTGTCATGTCATATTGAGTCGTACTCGCTGCCGCGCTGCGTCAAGGCTCGGCCGGCTTGGTGGGGTTCCGGGGTCGCAGTTGGCGCAGGGAATCGGGAGAGGCATGGTGTCCTTCGTGCTAGTAACCCGTATGCCTGGCAGTGACCGCGCCCACGTCCTTCCGGGGGGAGACTAGTGTGCTGGGGCAGTGACAGCGCTGTCAGGGACTCGCTTCACCGCTTATGTGCCTTCTGCGCCGGTTCCGCCGGTCCAAGTCGGTCGCCAAGAGGTCGATACGTTGGTTCTGAACGGTTTTCCTGACTCTCAACGGTTTCGGCCACATGCATTCCTCGTCGGGTGCCGGGTCGGCGGCTTTGTCGTGGTTGCCCGAGAAGCGGGTCCTTTTCCTTCGTTCTTGCAACTTGTCGGTCTTCCGAGGAGTAACCGCGCTTTCAGGGTCGGGATGCATCGGTGTATTGGCTCGAGCTGTCGGTTCGATATCCCGAGAGTTCGTGTGAGTTTGTATGAGTATGAGTATGAGTATGAGTATGAGTATGATTATGAGTATGAGTATGAGTATGAGTATGAGTATGAGTATGAGTATGAGTATGAGTATGAGTATGAGTATGAGTATGAGTATGATGGGCGAAGACGGCGTGCCGGGCGTGATCCTTCTTCGTTGTCTATCCTGCACGGTTTCAGCGCTTGATTCCGTCGGACCCGTCTTCGATGCTTTGTTCTAGGCTTCGGTGAGCCTATAGTTCTTCGGCGCGTCGGGGTTTCGTCGATGGAATTCTCGAAGTTTCTACATTCCTCCTTCCGAGAAGTTGTCGAAGGGTTCTTCTGTCCAGTCTTTTCGTTCCGGATAGTCGAGCCATTTGACGAGGTATAGGATTCGCTTGTTATTCCCTCGGCCGTGCTCAACCGAGGACATAACTTCTTCCACATCGTATTCCTCTGACTGCCCGATGTCGTCTGCTTCTCGTAACACCCTTGATGGGTCCGGGGGTACTCGGTGTTCGCTGGTTCGATAGGGTTCAAGTAGCGAAACGTGAAAAACGTTGTGGATTTTCCATTTGCGGGGAAGCGTGAGTCGGATGGCCAGTGGAGAAACGATCTTCTCGATTTGGAAGGGACCGTGATTCTTGTGGTCCAGTTTCTTCGATGGATGGCGCGTTTTAATGTTGCGTCCGTTGAGCATAACTAAGTCCCCAACCCGGTATGCTGGGGGTTCTTTTCGGGCTGGGTCGGCGTATCGGCGCATTTGTTCTTGCGCTGCTTCTAGCCCTTTTTGGGACTCGTCATGTATCGTCTGCATCCAGTGGGCGTACACCGTACTGGTCGGGTTCAATGGTTCTGAGGACGGAGGATCGATCATGGCGGGGTGATATCCGTAATTAGCGTAAAACGGGGATACCCCGTTCCCCATCGTGACTGAATTGTTGTAAGCAAACACAGCCATAGGCAGGAGAGATACCCATTTTTTTTGCTCTCGTTCAACGAAAGCCCGGAGGTATGCCTCAATTGTTTGGTTGAGGCGTTCCGTCTGTCCGTCTGTTTGTGGGTGGAAGGCTGTTGACATTCGTGGCCGGATTGCCAGTAGTCCGAGAAACTCCTTCCAGGTTTCCGAGGTAAACCGTGAATCCCGGTCTGACATGATGTCAGTAGGCGATCCGTGGAATCTCCATACTTCCCGGGCGAATATCTTCGTTAGGTCTGACGCCAACTTTTCTCGGAGTGGATTGAAGTGTGCCATCTTGGTGAATCTATCGATGATTACCCAGAGTTGGTCACATCCGTCCGACAGTGGTAACTCCGTGATGAAGTCCATGGCGATAGACTGCCATGGGGCATAGGGTTGTTCCAGGGGCGAGGATAGCCCGTACGGCTGATGTTGTGAGGACTTGTTTTGTTGACATTCCGGGCAGCTTCTGACAAAGTCGAGGATCCGTTCGTTCATCTTTGGCCACCAGAAGTTTCGTCGAACTAGCTCGATTGTTTTGTCCTGCCCCATGTGTCCGGCTACCTTAGTGTCATGCTCTGATCGTAGTACCTGGTCGAATAGTCCTTCCGGGACCCATAGCCTGCACTTTCTGTACAGCAGCCCCCCGTGCATTTCCAGTATTCCTTCCTTGACCTTTCGCCCCGCTTCCATGGGTGCCGCTTCCTGTTCTGTCTGATCCCAGATTTGGCTGTAAACGGAGTCGTTTGTTGCTGCTTTTCTGACCTCCTCCACGAAGCCTGGGTTCCATTTCCGTACGGGGAGTGACGTTAGTCGGGCCGAGGAGCAGACAAAGGTTCGTTTCTGCCTGTCTGGTTCCGTGAAGTCTGTTTCTGCAAGGTGTCTTTTTCCTAAAACCGTCGTGATCGGCTGGTTTTCTACCCCCCCCTTTTCAGGGCGGTACTCCGAACGCCTGGATAGTGCGTCTGGTTTGCCATTCTGTGTTCCTGGTCTGTAATAGATTCGGAAATCTATTCCTGCTAGTTCTTGCGCCCAGCGCACTTGTCTTCGGTTGAGTACCTTGGTTGTCGTGAACTATTCGAGATTCTGGTGATCCGAGAATACTTGGATTTGGTGGGTTGCTCCTTCACAGTAATGACGCCAGTGTTTGAAGGAGTCGACGATGGCCAGAAGCTCTTTGTCGTGGATCTCGTAGTTGATTTCCGCAGGTTGGAACTTCCTTGAGTGAAACGCTACTGGGTGTAGGTGCCCTTCTTCGCGTTCGGACAGGACTGCCCCCAGCGCAAAGTCCGAGGCGTCGGTTTCGATGATGACTGGCTTTGTTGCATCAAAGTGTGCTAGGATCGGCGCCGTGGTAAAACGCTGTTTTAGTTCCTGAAAGGCCTTCTCCGCTTCTGGGCTCCAGATCCATCCCTTTGGTTGCTCCTTCTTTGTCAATTCTGTGAGCAGTCAGGCTACCCGGGAGTAGTCCTGGATGAACCGTCTCTAGAAATTGGCGAAGCCTAGGAACGACTGGACCTCTGTCAGCGACTTCGGCGTTTTCCAGTTCAGTACTGTGTCCACTTTTTCTGTTGACATTTTGATCCCGCTTTGTCCGATGATGTAACCCAGAAACTCGACTTCCTGAGTTCTCCAGACGCATTTTTCCGGGGAGACTGCTAATCCGTTATTTTGCAGTCTCTGTAGGACTTCTGTTACAATCTGATCGTGTTTTTCCCAGGTCTCTGCATAGATCAGGATGTCGTTCATGTAAGCCAGTACCCCGAGGTCGAGTAAGTCCGAAAAGATATGATTCATCATGTCTTGGAATGTCGATGGTGCGTTGGTTAGCCCAAAGGGCATGACTTGGAACTCATATAGCCCATAGCGAGTGCAGAAGGCAGTTTTCCATTCGTCTCCCTCCTTCATCCGAATTAAGTGGAATCCATTTTTTAAGTCCATCTTGGTAAACCATTGAGCTCCTTGGACTCGGTCCTGCAGTTCTTGCATTAGAGGCAGCGGATACCGGTTAGGAATCGTGATGTGGTTTAGGGCTCGGTAGTCTACGCATAGACAGAGTCCGCGTCCATGGGGTTTTGGTACGAAGAGGATTGGTGATCCTGCCGATGATGTGGAACGCTTGATTTTCCCCGTTCGTTCCATCTCTTTCAGCCACTCCCTCAGAGTCTGGAGCTCAGTTTCTGATAATGGGTATATGGGTCCCCACGGCGCGGTGCTTCCTTCCTGGAGGCCGATTCTGCAGTCGTACGAGTGGTGCTCTGGTAGCGCATCTGCTGCCTCTTTACCCATTATTCCTAAGTATTGGCGGAATTCCGCTGGTACCGTTTTTAGCGGGTCTTCGTTTGTCACCGCCGAGGCATATCCTATGAGGCGGGCCGTCGGGTCTAGGCATACTGCCTCGTCCCATGTCAGTGGGAACTCTGCTTCTTCAAACTTGGTGCATCGTTCCAGGCACCCGGTGCTATTAAACCGTATTTCCTGACTTGTCCAAGCGCCTTGTGGCGGGTGTCTTGATATCCAGTCAAAGGGTAAGAATATGTCGATTTCCGGGTCCATTGGGGATAGTTCGAAACTTTCAGTGGTGTAGTGCCTTCGGTGCTGCATTCGGAGGGGCTTCGTATAGAATTGGCCTGCACCTTGGACAGCTTCACCTGTGTAGCTTTCGATGCTGTGGGGTTTTCGATGTTTTAGTCGTTCCAGGCCGAGTTTTTTCGCCGTTTTTTCGTTGATTAGCGCTATCGAGCATCCTGTGTCCAGCAACGCTTTGACCCGGTGCCTCACTTTGTTGTAGTGTAGTACCATGTCGATCACAGGTCGGGTGCCGTGGATAGGCTCCTTCAGTTCCTTCTGTTTCCGAGTGAGCCCGCATATTATTGCGGAGGTCCTGGGCTGCGGCTGTTCCCGACCTCCTAAAAATCCGAGTCGGATTCTTCCCATAGCGGGGCGACAGTGTCGGTGTTCGTGGTTTCGACCGCTGCCACCTTCTGCTGCTTGCTGGGGGGGTGGTTCTCCTCAGGTTCTTCTGAGCGCCTTCGTTTTTCTTGCGCCATGGCCGACACCTTCCACGGGGCTGGCGGCAGGGCCGTACCGTTTTTTGTGTTAAACGAAAAGCATTCATACGTTCGGTGGCCGGGCCTACCACACCTCCAGCAGTCGTCCCGGTTACGGAAGTACTCCTCTCGTTCTCTGGCGGGGACGCCCGCGAGCGCGGCGTCCTTGGTGGCCCATCTTCCCGTCTTGCCGTACTGGCTTCTTGGGTCGGTGGCTTTTCCGTCCCTGGTGGCCTCTGTCCTCACTTCCCTCCCTTTTTGGGCGGTGTCCGAGCTCCCCTTACTCAGTCCGTCCCTTCGTTTGTCGTCTTTTCGTCTGTCGTCCTTTGGCGCTGGTGCCGCAGAGCGCATGGTTTCTTTGGCTTGTCTGAGCGCCTTCTTTTTCTCCACCTGTACTCCTGCACGGTAGGTAGCTTGGAGGAAGCCTTCGTCGTCGATGGGGTCTTCCTCGTTTTGATTGAACCTCATGTCCAGTATGCTATCGGGCATAGCCATGTCGATCTTCTCCCTGAGTCCCTCCCCAGTTGCCCGAGCGAAGTTGTTGAGGGCCTGGAATTCCGTCATGTATGCACGGATGGACCCTTGGTACCTTAGCTGACCTAACTTCAGCTGGGCATCGGCCGCCTCTCTCTCGTTCCGGTATTCGGCTCGGATGGCCGCCACGTAATTTACCCAGATGTCGGCGTCACCTAGGTCTCGATACCGGTTGAGGTGCCATGCTTTGGCCGTGTCGGTCAGGAGCGTTCCCAACCACGCGATTTTCTGGCGGTCGTTTGTTTCGGGGTAGAATCCCAGGAACATAGTAACGGCTTCCCACCACTGATTGAAGGAGGTCGATCCTTTCCCCTCGAAGGTTTCCGGATTTTTCATTTTTAACCTGGCAATATTGCCTTGTTCGGGTCGGGCCGGTCGGTCCTGTCGAGCCCGTTCCACTCCTTCTGCCACCAGCCGTACGAGGTCCTGCGTGATAATCGTAGGTGCGGGATTCCTAGGCGGCGAAGGAGAGCGGAGGTGCCTGGAGGGCGGTCGAGGCGGTTCGGATGGCGGACCCGAGGGGGGTCCTGCTGTCGATCCAGGTGGTGTTGAGGGGGGGTTCCCTCCTTGTCCTGCCATGGGCTAGGGCACTGGTGGCCTCGGGGATATGTGGCGCCTGAGTTGCTCCAATCGCTACCTCATCTCGGGTGTTGTGGGTAGCGCCGGGGGTCTCTGTCATTGGGGCCTCGTTCCCGGGTTCAGGCGTAGCGGGCTTCCCAACGCTGGCGGTGAGTGGGCTGATGGGGCGCTGGTGCTGGTCTGCCGGATAGGGCTTCTCCATGCGGGTGGTCCTACTGGCACTGGTGGCGTCGTAGGTAGGGGGATTCTGGTTGCGATACATTGGATTTCCGCCCTTGCTTCCCGGAGTTTGTTTTCCAGGGCAGCCACTCGGTTCTGGTGTGAGGCTGCCCATAGTTCCATGTTTCCCTGAAAGTTGGCCAGGTGTTGGTTCCGGGCAGTGTTGGCTTCTGCCAGAAAGGACAGGGCGTCGTTGACCCGGGTCAGCTGAGTGGCCTGACATATCTGTTGTTCGTTGGCCTCGTTGGTCCGCTCGATGATGGCCTGCCAGACGTTTCTGGTGAGAGATTGGTACACGTTCGCCGCTTTTGACAGCTCGCTACGTATCCACTCTTCTGCGATTTTTTCATTAGCATTTACACGGTCATATACGTACCTAGTGCCTTCCGCCAAGGTTTGATAGGCTTGTTCAATCTCCCACGTTCGTCGGTTGGTTCTGTCATAAGCGTCACCGCACAGCTCCGTAAGCCATTGTAAGTCGTTCTCGGCTTGCTGTTGCTGGTTTACCAGGGTCCTGATCCAGACTGTGGGGTTGGCTATTTCCACCGCTTGTTCTGGCCTCGGTGTTCCGTCGGTGATCTGAAGCAGGTCACGGGGGGCCTCGAGCCGGAGCATGTTAAAGTCCGAGGAGGTCGTCATGGTTCAATAATCGTTGAGGAAATCTCCAGTGTGAATGGTTTCGTCGTCGGTGAAGTAATAGTCGCAGAGGTCCCGGAGATCGTCTTCTGTGAATTCGGCATTCTGGTGGCTGTGGGCGCAGTTGGACCAGTATTGCATATACCAGTTCCAGGGTTTGTGGTCACCTTTTTGGTAGGGAGTAGGGGTTGGTCCGTCGCTGAATTCTTCCCACTGTTCGTATTTTGCGATCTCTTCGTCGATTGACTGAAAGGTGTAGTCGAACGAGTATTGAGATTTAGGCTCCAGGAAGGTGGACAGCTCGAGTAGATAGAGGTGGTCTTCGAAGTAGGTAACGTCGACGTAAGTCATGAAAGTAGGGTGATCTTGAGATCAAGATTATAGTGTGACACTGGGGTTGGATCGTAACCGGAGTGTGGAGAGAATCAAAGGTAATCAGGCTACTTTCGATAATTCACAACGGAATAATCTTAGATCTTGTGTGTGGGTTCGGTGTGGTTTCGGTGGTAGTGTTGGTGAGGGTGTTCGCGCAGATTTCTCCTGTCGAGGCGAGAAATCCCTTTCTTTTTATCGGCGAGCGCCCGAGTGAGAAGTGGTGATCCGGACCGTTCCTTCTCTCGAGGCAGCTGCGCGCCCTCGGAGAGATACGGGTGAGTCGGACTTGGCTTTCCCCGAGGTGGCTGTACCTCTCGAGGGAACATGGGTGGATTCATTGGTCATGGTCGGGGTGTAGATAAGATAGATGAGGTTCCGTTTGTTTCGCTGCATGTGCGATGCGGCCGAGCGGGGTGTGCAGCTGTGTCAAGAGGCTGTCTGCTCCAATCGTTGGAGAGTGTTTCTCCGATCGTGGTGGAGAGACGTGGTTGCCTAGCTGTGCCCGCTCGTTTGCACAAATTGTTTTCCCTCATCTCCGGAGTTCTAACTCCTTCAGCCGGTGTCTCGACCGAGGGCTAGGCTCCGTTCCTTATCTCCCGCCTAGACTCTCTGATCCTTTAGCCACGGCCTGAGCCTCCTCGTCCTCAGCCACTGGTTCTTTTCTATCTAGGCTACGTACTCGTGATATGACGTCCAGGTGTAACTGTTCACACCTCTCCAGACCCGTTCAGCCATTGCTGGGGCAGTAGCTCCTCATGCAGTGGTACGGCATGATCAGAGTGGTTTGTTGTATACCAACTTCGATAGCACACCGCTTACCATATTCAAAGGAACAATTCTGGGTCATGTTCGTTCGCTGGAAACCGCATCCAGTCTCTCATGGGCTGATGCGTCAGAAGATATAAAAGCGCTTTTTGGCGCCACGCAAAACAGTTCATTGGCAATGACAGCCGTGGAGGTTTTTAATCCCCATCAGACAGATATTTTGCCCGACAACATCGCAAGTCATGAGCTGCAGCGAGGTATCTTTCAAGAAAATCCCAGACCACGGCCTACCCGGCCCAGTCAAAGTACGATGCGTCCGGTAGTGAGGATCCTTGCGTAAACGAGTTGTTTGAATGCGCTCAGTGGCTGGAGCAAGACTACGTACCTTGGTACGAACATGTATTACCACCCTATATCAAAGTTCCTGATGTGGCAACATCAATGTGGAAGCAAGTGGTAGTCAATACAGAAGACGACATCTCTGCAACTCAGGTAGCGGCATTGAAGAGCCTCGTCCATCGGCATCGGAGCATTTTCAATGATGTCATGGGATGTGTTCGAGAACCGGAGGAAGACTGGTTACGGATCGAGGTACCAGCTGAACTTGAAGTGAATCTCAAACCAACAGGGCTCTATCGTCTCAACGCACGTGGACGCACAGCACTCGACGAGCAATTCAACCTGAACCGTGAGTATGGACGTATGGCTGCATTGGACAAACCTAGTCCCTGGGATTTGAAGGTGTTTGTGGTATATCGTGTGACAAAGGCTTGGCCGGTTGTTGACATGCGCAAGCTGAATGCAGCTATGATAGGAGATGCCTATCCGCTTCCACAGCAGGAAGAGGTCATCCAAGCAATGCAAGGCATGCGATGGTTGGGATCCGCAGATATCACATCAGCTTTCTATCAGCGTCTCATTCATCCTCCACACCGCTATCGAACGGCAATTTCCACTCATCGCGGCTGTGAGGTTTTTAATGTCTCTATCATGGGTGGAGAGACATCTGTTCAGCATCAGCAACATCTGATGGATACAAGGTTGATTCAGCATCTGTCATGGCAAGGAGCCTCTTGCTATGTTGATGACATTGTCATGTATGCACCGACATTCACAAAATTCCTTGGTATCGTTGACGAAGTGTTCAGTATCCTTGGAAACCTTGGCATCACCCTCAAAGCAAAGAAATGCTTCTTAGGATTCCATTCTTTGGAAATTCTAGGTTACCTGGTCGACTGCCTAGGCCTCACTACAGCAGAAGCAAAGGCTGATGCAGTGCAGAATATTCCATATCCTGCAACACTGTCACAATTGGAATACTTTATAGGTCTTACAAATTGGAATCGCCATCTCATTCCATATTATGCACAGCGAATCGCTCCATTACAGGCATGCAAAACACGATTGCTGAAAGGGGCTTCACCAAGCTTACGAGGCCGAAAGGACTATTCAGCACGTACCGCGGTACCTATCGATGCCAGCCTGACGGAAGCCTACGAAGATCTGAAGATGGCGCTCACATCCCGGCCTCGCTTGCATCATGTAGTGGATGACCTCCCCATATATGCCTTTCTGGATTCATCTAAAGAGTATGGAACAGGACTGGCCGTATACCAGCTTACTGGAGATCCTAAGGTGTACTCAAAGTCTCGCTTGGTACCCTTACATTTCATGTCGAAACCATTGACAGAGGCAGAAACCAGATATTGGCCAACTCACCTGGAGATGTCAGGACTCGTTTGGGCAGCAAAACGGATGCGCCCATATATGGAACGCGTATTTGTTACCTTTGTTACTGATCACCACAGTAATGTTGCACTATGCAAAATGCAGGGTCTCGATACCGCATCGGCCGACAGATCTAGTCTACGGCTTCATACGTGGGCAATCTACTTGGACCAGTACCGGGATCATATGCGAGTGGTATACAGCAAAGGTGCTGACCTTGAATGTCCTGACGTATTATCAAGACTACGATATGAAATCTCCTCCAAAGCCAAGTACCTACGCGCCTGGGCTGCTAAGCTTGGTGTTGAGCCAGAAATGCATGAGTTTGAGGTTCAGGAATGTTTCGCTGTCACTCGTCTGGGAAAAGCACATGCTAGCAAATCTCAGAATGCAACCGGAAGCAATGAAGCACTGAAACTCCCAGTTAGCAAAAACCCGTCATCTCAGGAAATGGCAGATGCTGCCGTATCTACCCCCATTGAAGGAATGACAGTCGAGTTGGCTCCAGCATATAGAAGCAAGCTGCAAACAGCCACTCAAAATGCACAAAGGATGAAAGCGATATATAATACGCTTAAGAATGAAGGAACATACGATCCTCAAATGAATGCAATCACACTTCCGGCAACATGCCAATACGCTCTCCATAATGACCTGCTGTACCTTATCGACCCGAAAGATAAGTGTTTGCGGTTGGTACTTAGCAATCAGAACCTGCGGAAGCAGCAGCTGGCAACGGCACATGACGAAACACATTGTGGATTTTACCGAACCTTTAAGCGACTTGGGGCATTTTACTGGCCTTCGATGGCAAAGGATATTATAACGTATATTGCACATTGCCCTGCCTGTTTGGTCAACAAACCAACAGGTCATAAACCATACAGAAAGTTATCACCAATAGCATCGCCTTCAGAGCCGTTTGATACGATCACAATAGATCTTATTACAGATCTGCCGCCATGTAAACGAGATGGTTCATCAGAAATGTTTGACACAATTATGACTGTGACTGATAAATTCAGTAAAGCAGTACGCTTCATTCCAGGAAGAAAGGATTGGTCAGCAGTTTCTTGGTCCAAATACTTCTATGAAGACGTTGTCCTGAATGGTTGGGGTTTCCCAAAGACAATAATATCAGACCGAGATAAGCGATTCCTCTCAGGACTATAGCAAGCCTTACTCTCCTCCGCAGGTGTCAGGAGCCTTACCACAACAGCCTACCATCCGAGTGCAGATGGGCAGTCAGAGAGGACGAATCAGACGCTTGAAGTAATGCTACGGTATCTGGTTAACTCAAGCCAGTCGGACTGGTTGAGCAAGTTACTTCCCCTGCAAGCAGCCTGCAATAATATGGAGTCAGCATCGACTAAAAAGGCTCCAAACGAGCTGATGTACGGAAAGAAATTACGAACCGCTCTCGAGGTAGCAACCATTCCGCTGCCAGTGCCAGCGTCAGCAGCTCCACTCCACAAACTTAGGAAGGTGCTGCAGGAAGAAGCAACCGCCGCAATTGCGATCGCACAGAGAGCGATGACCAAGCATTATGATACGAGGCGTACAATGCCAGATTTCTCTACTGGATATGCCTTTTTACGCCTTGGTGCAGGTTACTCTATTCCCTCAGTGCGTAAGAAGAAATTAGCACAGCAGCGTATTGGACCATTCAGGATCCTCGAAGTGGTGGGCAAAGGGAAAGTATACAAGCTACAGCTACCTCTGCATTATGGAATCCACCCAGTGATTTCAGTAGTACACCTGGAACCTAGTCCGGCCCCAGGTTCTGATCAGTACGAACGTCCCGTCCCAACCAACGATGCAGCACCAGTTGCAGGGCCGGAGGACGAGCCTGAATGGGAAGTAGAGGCAATAGTTGGAAAGCGTACATCAAAGAAAGGCCGTAAGAAGCACACTGAGTTTCTAGTACGTTGGAAAGGATAAGGACCTGAATGGGACACCTGGTATGCCGAAGAGGATTTGCCCAATGCTCAGCAATCCATAGCCGACTATGAGGCTTCGAATCAAGCAGCCTGAAGAAGGAAGAGAAAAGATTTTGTTTCTTTTTCCTTTTTTCCTTTCGTTTCAATTTTTTCATCTTTTTTTCGCTTTTTTCATTTCTTTTTCCTTTTTTTACTTACTTACCTCTTTGTAATAAGCTTTGTGATTTTGCATGTTTTGCAGTTTTTTAGGACACCGAGGGTGGCGTCCAAAGTTGGGAGCGATTGTGACCCTAAGACGAGTGACGGCATAGGCAATGGTTTCATACAGGTGCATGTTTGCTCACGATGGCACGGTGCTGGATGGCAGCATGCCGAATCAGCACCTCACCGGAACAGCACCTCGCCGGAGGGCAGTGGGCCAGCTGGCGCTGAGCTGCACACTGCCGGAAGCAGAAGTGTGACTGCGCAGGAAGGGCTTGGCAATGGATATATAAGAAGCAAGCTCCTCCCGCTCGTAGATAGAATGATATGACTTTCTTCTTCTCTTCTTTCTTCCTTTCGTTGTCCGTGACATCGTGACAAAGGAGTTTCTGTGGCTCTCTGGAATTCGGCCCCGGATGTCGACAGCATTCCACCCGCAAACAGACGGACAGACAGAACGGCTCAACCAGATGATCGAGGCCTATCTCCGAGCATTCGTTGGCAAGGAACAGAACGACTGGGTACGATTGCTGCCAATGGCGGAGTTCGCAAACAACAACTCTGTCACAACGGGAAACGGTATGTCCCCATTCTACGCTAACTACGGCTTTCACCCTATGGCCATGGACCCAGCGTCGACGGAGCCTCTCAACCCGGCCAGCAAAGTATACGCCCATTGGATGAACACCATGCACAACGAATCCCGAAAAGGGCTGGAAGAAGCACAGGAACGAATACGGCGATATACGGACCCAACGCGGAAGGAACCCCCAGCATTCCAAGTAGGGGACTGGGTGATGCTCAGCGGGCGCAACATCAGAATGTGCCGACCCTCGAAGAAGCTGGATCACAAAAATCACGGTCCCTTCCAAATCAAGAAAATCATCTCCCCGCTCGCGGTACGAATCACGCTTCCCTGCAAGTGGAAAATACACAATGTTTTCCATGTGTCACTGCTCGAACCCTACCAAACCAGTGAGCACCGAGCGACTCTGGATCCATCCAAGGTGTTGCGAGAGGCCGACGACATCGAACAGTCGGAGGAATACGATGTGGACGAAGTTATGTCCTCGGTCGAACACGGCCGGAGAAATAACAAATGAATCCTATACCTTGTCAAATGGCTCGACTATCCGGAACCCAAGGATTGGACGGAAGAACCATTCGCCAACTTTTCAGTATGCGGCCGGGAGAAACTCCAGGAATTTCACCAACGAAATCCAGACACACCGAGGGACTACCGGCTCACCGAGAGCTAGACCAGTTCCACCGAGGACCCGGCAGTAGCGGGCTGAAGAGGCAGAGGACTTCAGCACCAAAACCCACTATGAGACCGACAAAAAAGACCCGCTTCTTGGGCAACCACGGAAAAGCCGCCGACCCGGCGCCCGACGAAGAGTGCACGCGAACGGAAAAACGTTGAGAGTTAGGAAAACCGTTCAAAACAGATGTAACGACCTCTTGGCGACCGACTAGGACTGGTGGAACCGGCATAGGCGGCACATAAGCGGTGAAGTGAGTCCCCGACAGCGCTGTCACTGCTCCAGCATACTAGTCTCCCCCCGGAAGGATGTGGGCGCAGTCACTGCCGAGTACACGGGTTACTAGCACAAAGGACACCATGCCTCTCCCAATTCCCTGCGCCGACTGCGACCCCGGAACCCCACTGAGCCGGCCAAGCCTTGACGTAGCGTGGTGGCGAGTACAACTCAATATGAGATGACAGTATGAGTACGTACCGGCCTACTCAGAGGGCCCAGTCATGCTGACGGATTACAGAGTCATGTCCTGATCCAGTGGCTGGGAGGGCTGTAGGGAAGTAGGACTACAGTCACGGCAACCACATCACAAAAAGTTACCCCAAGGAAAAACGCACACAGAAAGAGACGGGCTACTTAGAAAGAAAGAATTAGCACTCGGGACGAGGCTAAGGGAGATGGGAGGTAGTGTTACACCCGAACGAATTATCACGAGTACGTAGCTAGGAAGAAAAGATTCTGCGGCTAAAAGGGCGAAGGAGGCTCAGGCCATGGCTAGGGGAATCAGAAAGTCTAGGCGGGAGATAAAGGAATGGAGTCTAGCCCTCGGTCGAGACACCGGCCACAGGAGTTAGAACTCCGAAGGTGAGGGGAACAATTTGTATAAACGAGCAGCTGCATTTCTCATGCAGTTCCGGAAGTGGCCCCACTACCTCAGGGAGAGGAAGCCACGTCATCTGAGGGTGAACGGAAGCTCTGGACCAGAGACCCCGCTCGGCTGCATGGCCCTCATGCAGACCACCTCACCTCAGGGTGAGCGGGGAGCTCTCGGGCCGGAGTCCCCACTCGGCCGCATCACACATGCAGCAATGCAAACGGAAACTCATCTCCCTTATCTACACACCAACCCGGACCAATGAATCCGCCCACGTTCCAAAGAGGTGCAACCACCTCGCAGGAATCCAAGTCCGACCCACCTGTACCTCGAGGAGGAGATGCACGCTTCCCCCGAGAAAAGTAAGGTCCGGATCACCACTTCACACTCGCGCGCTTGTTGATAAAAGAAAAAAGATTTCTCGTCTCGATGGAGAGGAATCGGCACAAACATCCTCACAAAACACTACCCCCGACCCCACACACAAGATCTAAGATTATTCCGTTGTAAATTATCGAAAGTAGCCTGATTACCTTTGATTCTCTCCACACTCCGGTTACGATACAACCCCAGTGTCACAGTGCCTCTGGAAACAACCCCGCTCCTATTCCGCGATCTAGATTCGCAGCTCCTTGCGTTCCCATTTTCCTTCCGATCGCTTGTCCTGCTTATGATGACCACCAAGGTTGTCTTACTCTGCGGCAGTGCTTGCGCTTTCCCAGTCGGTGCCGGTACTTGGCCCAGGGGTTTCCTGGTGCTGCAGAGTCGGTTGACCCGAGCTGAGCCCCGATGCTGTCGGTTGCCCAGTCTCAGTATGCCATTGTTACACCTGAATTATCTCGAGTACATAGCTACGCTAGAGAAGAGTTCGGAAGGATGACGGAACATACTCAGAGAGTCTAGGAAGGAGATACGGTCCGGAGAGGAGCTTACGGCCGAGACGGACCTAAGACACATATCTCCGGAGATGAGGGGAAGATTGCAAACGACGAGAATGCTTAGGCTAGGACCCCTCCCGAGGGGATGCCACGTCGCCTGCTCAGGGCGTACGGACCGCCGGACTTGGGCTAGGACCCCTCCCGAGGGGATGCCACGCCGCCTGCTGATGGCGTGCGGAAAAGAGTCCGGAGGGGAAGCGCCCCACCCGCTTGCATGAAACCTCATCTCCTCTTATCTACACCCTGCCAGGACCAATGAGTTGCCCATGGGGTCACTGCATCTCGGGGGAATCCAAGTCCGAGTCACCGCTTCTCACGTCGGCCCTGCTCAGATATAAACTCGAGGTTTCACCCCGGCGGAAGGAGAAACCAGCACGAACATCCTCACCAACACCACCACCAAACCCACACACAAGATCTAAGATTATTCTGTTGTGAATTATCGAAAGTAGCCTGATTACCTTTGGTTCTCTCCACACTCCGGTTACGATACAACCCCAGTGTCACACTATAATCTTGATCTCAAAATCACCCTACTTTCAGTTTATGCCCTCGTTCGAACAGGAACACTTCTTCTTACTCGAACTATCTACGATCTTCAAACCACAGTCAAGCTACCACTTCGACTACACCTACTCCTCGATCGACTCCCTCCTCGACCAAGAAACTTGGGACCCTCATACGGACGGACCCATACCCTCGGAAGCCCTCGACTGCACACCACAACACTGGTATACCGAATACTGGTTTAACTGCGCATTCTCCCATCAGTGTGCAAACCTCAACGGATACGACTTTCGGGACATCTGTGACTACGAGTTTACAGACGACGAAACCATCTACACCGGTCACCCGTTAGACCTATACTAGAGAAACCATGACGACCGCTTCGGACTTCAACATGCTTCGGCTCGAGGCCCCCCGGGACCTTCTCCAAATCACCAACGGAGCGCCAAACCCGGAACAGGCAGTAGAGATTGCCAACCCTGCGGTCTGGGTCAGGACTCTGGTACACCAGCAGCGACAGGCTGAGAACGACCTCCGACGGCTCACGGAGCTATGCGGCGACGCCTACGACAGAACTGACCGACGAACGCGGGAAATTGAGCAAGCCTACCAAACCTTAGCGGAAGGCACTAGGTACGTATATGACCGTATCAACGCTAATGAAAAAATAGCAGAAGAATGGATACGCAGTGAGCTGTCGAGCGCCGCAAACGCGTACCAATCCCTCGCCAGTAATATCTGGCAGGCTATCCTCGAGCACACCAGTGAGGCCAACGAACGACAAATATGCCAGGCCACCCAGCTGGCCCGGGTAAACGACTCCCTGTCCTTTTTGGCAGAAGCTAACGCAGCCCGAAATCAACACCTGGCCAACTTTCAAGGAAACGTGGAACTATAGGCAGCCGCCCACCAGAATCGGGTATCCTCCCTGGAAAACCAACTCCGGGAAGCAAGAGCGGAAATCCAATGCATTGCGACCAGAATTCCACTGCCCACAACGCCACTGGCGGCCCCAAACCCACCAACGTGGAGAAGCCCGGTTCGGCAAACTAGTACCAGCGCCCCTTCGGCGCATTCTCCACCAGTGTTGGGAAGCCCATTACGCCTAAACCCAGGGCCACCTACCCGACGACAGAGACCTCCGGCGCTACCCACGACACCGGAAATGAGGCAGCGACTGACGGAACTTCGGCGCCACATCTCTCCGAGGCCACCAGCGCCCGAGCCAGCGGTGGGGCAAGGAGGGAATCCCCCATCAACACCCCCCGGATCATCTGCGGGGCCACCCTCGGGCCCGCTGTCCGAGCCACCCCGTCCGCCTCTCCGGCCCCATCGTTCCCCCTCGCCACCTAGGAATCCGACACCTACGATCACCACACAAGACCTGGTGCGGCTAGTGGCAGAAGGAGTGGAAAGGGCCCGATAGGCCGAACGACCCACGGACGGAACCCGAGTACACACTTCCCAACTGAAAATGGAAAACCCCGAGAAATTCGATGGGCAAAGCCCAACCGCGTTCAATCAGTGGTGGGAGTCCGTCACTATGTACCTGGGATTCTACCCAGACACCACCGACCGACAAAAAATCGCCTGGGTCGGAACCCTCCTGACGGACACAGCTCTGGTATGGCACCTACACCGGTACCGAGAGCTGCGGGAAAACGACACATGGGCAAACTACTCAGCGGCCATCCGCGCGGAATACCACAACGAGCGAGAAGCGGCCGACGCCCAGCTAAAACTTGGCCAGCTTAGATACCAGGGGTCGATTCGCACCTACCTTACGGAGTTCAGAGCGCTAAACAACTTCGCCCGCGCAACGGGGGAAGCACTACGAGAAAAGGTCTACCTGGCAATGCCGGACGCAGTGCTGGACATGCGGTTCGCCCACTATCTCGAAGACTTCGCGGACGACGAGGGATTCCTGCAAGCCACGCATCAGGCGGGCCTTCAGGTGGAAAAGAAAAAGGCGTTAAAGCAAGCCCGAGAACAAATGAAGGGGACCAGCGGGCGAAACGACGACCGGAAAAAACAAGAGGGGAAAAAAGGAGAAACAACCCCAACTAAGGCCGACACGAGCAAGTCTCGCCAGGCCCAAGCAGGAACCCCGGCAGGAAGACCAACGTGGTGGGGGGCGAAGGACCACTGGGCCTCAAAAGAAGAAGCTTTGAAGGGTGTTCCGCAGAAGGAACAAGAAACATATTTTAAGAACCGGGACGACTGCTGGCGATGCGGCCGGACCGGCCACCGAACATTCGAATGCTTCTCGTTCAGCACCCTGCAAGGAACCCCGTTACCAAAGGCCACTTGGAGGGCCGCCACCATGGCGGTATCAAAGGGAAAGAGAGGGCGAGAGGAGGCGGAAGAAGGGCTCCCGGCGACTAAGCAGCAAAAAGTAGCTGCCGTCGAGACCATGGACACGAAGGCCCCGACCCCGCTGTGGGAAGACTCCGAATCGGATTTTTAAAAGGTCGGGACACGCCGCAACCCGAGACCTATGCGATAATATGCGGACTATCCCGAAAACGGAAAAATCCGGAACCAAGTACTGGAACCCGGTCAAAGAAACCAAGGGAAGAACCGCGCGGCACCCGCCCAGTCATTACGATGTTGCTACACCTGGACGGAAAGAAGCACCAAGTCCAAGTGCTACTAGACACCGGATGTTCAGTAGCACTCCTCAACAACCAAACTGTGGAAAAATTGGGCATCACCAAGAAGGAACACAGACGAGCCCACACCATAGAAAATTACACGGGGGAAAGGGTGAAAGGGGCAGGCCAATTTTATACAGAGCCGATGCTCCTTCAGCACCGAAGGCACTATTCAAAGGAGAAATTCGAAATTTCACCAATGGAAACCGGAATCGACGCCTTCCTCCCATTCGAATGGATAACAGCACACCCGCCACAGGGAATCTGGACGGACAACGAAATACGGTTCAACAGCGCGGAATGCATATGGAAATGCACCCGGTACGAAACAGACCCCTTCTCCCTAACATGGGACGAAGCAATTGCAACCGACCCTGAGGCAAGAATTATCGGGTATGTATCGGCGGCAGCAGAAGAAGACCCAGTAAAGGCAGTGCCAATGGAGTTTCGGCAATACCTGGGGATCATGGGAAAGAAGGCCGCGGACGCCCTTCCCAAGTACCGGTCCTACGATTGCAAGATCGACCTACAGGAAGGAAGCACGGCGCCATGGGGACCTATCTACCCCCTCTCGGAAGAAGAACTCCAGACTCTGAGGGAATGGCTAAAAGAGATGGAACGCACGGGAAAAATCCGACGCTCCACGTCGCCAGCAGGATCCCCAATCCTCTTCGTACCCAAACCTCATGGACGAGGGCTCCGTCTCTGTGTCGACTACCGGGCCCTAAACAAAATCACGATCCCAAACCGATATCCGCTCCCCTTAATGCAGGAACTACAGGACAGAGTCAGGGGGGCTCAATGGTTCACAAAGATGGACCTGAAGAACGGCTTCCACCTCATCCGGGTGAAAGAAGGAGACGAATGGAAAACCGCATTCCGAACCCGCTACGGCCTCTTCGAATTCCAGGTAATGCCATTCGGACTAACCAATGCCCCCTCCACTTTCCAAGACATGATGAACCATGTATTCTCCGACATGTTGGATGTGGGGGTAATAGCATACATGGACGACATACTTATCTATGCCGACACCGAAGAAGGACACGACCAAACGGTTAAGGAAGTACTCAAGAGACTACAAACTAACGGTCTGGCGATCTCCCCAGAGAAGTGCGTCTGGAAAGTCAAAGAGGTAGAATTCCTGGGATACATAATCTGGAGGGACGGGATCAAAATGTCGGGAGAAAAAGTGGAAGCGGTACTAGGATGGAAGAACCCAAATTCGATAACAGAGGTCCAATCCTTCCTGGGGTTCGCTAATTTCTACCGACGCTTCATAAAGGACTACTCCCGAGTAGCGAAACCCCTCACGGAATTGACAAAGAAGGAAAGAGGGAAAAACTGGGGGTGGACGCAAGAAGCAGAGGCTGCATTTAAAGAACTTAAAAGACGATTTACCACGGCCCCAATCCTGGCTCACTTCGACCCCGCGAGACCAGTCATCATCGAAACGGATGCATCGGACTTCGCCTTAGGAGCAGTCTTATCACAAAGAGATGAGAAAGGATGCCTCCACCCGGTGGCCTTCCACTCCAGGAAATTCCAACCCGCGGAAATCAACTACGAAATCCACGACAAAGAACTTCTTGCAATAGTGGATGCCTTTAAACACTGGAGACGGTACTGCGAAGGAGCGACCCACCAAGTCCAAGTGCTCTCGGACCATCACAACTTGGAATACTTTACGACCACAAAAATACTAAACCGTCGGCAAGCGCGCTGGGCGTAGGAGCTGGCCGGAATCGACTTCAAAATTTTCTACCGTCCTGGGTCACTAAACGGCAAACCAGATGCGCTGTCCCGGCGTCCAGAGTACCGCCCAGAAAAGGGGGGGATAGAAAACCAGCCGATCACGACGGTTTTGGGAAAAAGTCACTTCGAGGAACGACTAACGAAATCGTTCATCGCCTCCTCAGCACGGCTGGCATCACTCCCGGAAAGAAGATGGACGGAAGAATTCCTGGCGGAAGTCAAGGAGGAGGGAAAGAAGGACGAAGCCTACGAACAGGCAAAGAAACAGGAAGCAGCGACGGAGGAAACGTCGCCGAAGGACCGAAAGGTCAGGAAGCTGAGTTGCGAGAAGGACATACTGTACCAACGGAACCTGCTCTGGGTACCGAAAGGACTGGTACAAAGGATTATGGAGTCGGAACACGACACGAAGGTGGCAGGACACATGGGGCAGGACAAAACCATCGAACTAATTCGGCGAAACTTTTGGTGGCCAAAGATGAACGAACGGATCATCGACTTCGTCAGAAGCTGCCCCGAATGCCAACAAAACAAGGCGTCCCGACACCAACCTTATGGACTGTCCTCCCCGCTAGATTTACCCTACGCCCCATGGCAATCCATAGCAATGGACTTCATCACAGAACTCCCCATCTCGGACGAATGCGACCAACTATGGGTAATCATCGACCGGTTCACCAAAATGGCACACTTCATCCCTTTAAAAACAAAGGAAAAAACCGCAGCGGACCTAGCCGTCATCTTCGCCCGGGAAGTATGGAAATATCATGGCCTCCCCACTGATATTGTGTCAGACCGCGACTCCAGGTTTACCTCGGAAACCTGGAAGGAGTTCTTACGACTCTCGGGGATCCGACCCCGGATGTCAACAGCGTTCCATCCACAGACCGACGGCCAGACAGAGCGGCTCAACCAGACGATCGAAGCCTACCTCCGAGCGTTCGTCGGTAAGGAACAAGACAACTGGGTACGCCTGTTGCCGATGGCCGAGTTCGCCTACAACAACTCGACCACCACAGGAAATGGTATGTCTCCGTTCTATGCTAACTATGGCTTCCACCTGGCCGCCATGGATCCCGCGTCAACAGAGCCACTCAACCCAGCAAGCCAAGTCTACGCCCACTGGATGCGTACGGTGAACGACGAGTCCCGAAAAGGGCTGGAAGACGCACAGGAACGGATGCGCTGATACACCGACCCAGCACGAAAGGAACCCCCAGCATACCAGGTAGGAGACTTGGTAATGCTCAACGGCCACAACATCAAAACACGCCGCCCATCAAAGAAACTGGACCACAAGAATCATGGTCCCTTCCAGATAGAGAAAATCATTTCCCCGCTAGCCGTCCGCCTCACGCTACCTCGGAAATGGAAGATCCACAACGTCTTCCATGTCTCGCTAATCGAACCCTACCGAACCAGCGAACACCGAGCCCCGCCGGACCCTTCGAAAGTACTCCGGGAGGCCGACGACATCGAACAATCGGAGGAATACGACGTCGAAGAAGTTATGTCCTCAGTCGAACGCGGCTGGGGAAATAACAAGAGAATTCTCTACCTCGTCAAATGGCTGGACTATCCAGAACGTAAAGACTGGACGGAAGAACCATTCGACAACTTTTCAGTAGGCGGTTTGGGGAAACTCTGAGAATTCCATCAACGGAACCCAGATGCGCCGAGGGACTATCGGCTCACCGACACCTAGACGGGATGTCCATAAAAGGCCTGACGAAGCATAAGCGATAGTAGGATGAAGGGGTTGGAGGACTTCATCTCACATGGGCAAAAGACCTGCTTCTCAGGCACAAGAACTCGTCGAAGGATACATTGGACTCGCCCGGACGGGAGCCGTAGGTGTTCGGTACGGAACACCTCTGTATGTACACCTACGAGGGACCGAGGCAGCACCCGGGCACGAACCCCCAGTCGAGAAGGTCACTCTTTCCATGTGTCACACACCCAGAAAAACATCATATGCTCTCGCCCGCGAACAACCGATCTACCCAAAGACGACCGAAACGATTCCGCGCTGGGGTAATTGCCGGGGAAAACGGAACCATCAACAGGCGGCGGATCCTGGCGGCGAACGGAACACCTCTGTGTGCACACCATTGGCCTGTCCGGCTTGTTCGGGCTTGGTCACTCCTTCCATGTGTCCAATAAAGCCGAGGGTCAACAGGATGCGCACTGGGTAAACTGATGCTATCGTCTCCATGAACGCAGCTGCCCAGCGGGAATCAGCGACAGTAAGAGTACGCACCGACTTACTCTGAGGGCCCCGCCATTCCGACGGATTACAGAGAATGATGACCTGATCCGGTGGCGGGGAGGGCTGTAGGGGAGGAGGACTACAGTCACGGTAACCATGATCCACACATCCAGAAAGAGACGGACTACCTAGATAGAAAGAGAAGAAGTATTAGCACTCGGGACGAGGCTAAGAGGGGGAGGAGGTAGTGTTACACCTGAATTATCTCGAGTACATAGCTACGCTAGAGAAGAGTTCGGAAGGATGACGGAACGCACTCAGAGAGTCTAGGAAGGAGATAAGGTCCGGAGAGGAGCTTACGGCCGAGACGGACCTAAGACACATATCTCCGGAGATGAGGGGAAGATTGCAAACGACGAGAATGCTTAGGCTAGGACCCCTCCCGAGGTGATGCCACGTCGCCTGCTGAGGGCGTACGGACCGCCAGACTTGGGCTAGGACCCCTCCCGAGGGGATGCCACGCCGCCTGCTGATGGCGTGCGGAAAAGAGTCCGGAGGGGAAGCGCCCCGCCCGCTTGCATGAAACCTCATCTCCTCTTATCTACACCCTGCCAGGACCAATGAGTTGCCCACGGGGTCACTGCATCTCGGGGGAATCCAAGTCCGAGTCACCGCTTCTCACGTCGGCCCTGCTCAGATAAAAACTCGAGGTTTCACCCCGGCGGAAGGAGAAACCAGCACGAACATCCTCACCAACACCACCACCAAACCCACACACAAGATCTAAGATTATTCCGTTGTGAATTATTGAAAGTAGCCTGATTACCTTTGATTCTCTCCACACTCCGGTTACGATACAACCCCAGTGTCACAGCCATGCGAAGACCGTGTGACGAGTTTCCGATACCTTCCTGCCCTGTCCGTATCCGAATGTCCGACCTGTAATATTTAGGGTGTAACACTATCCCCCCCTTCCTAAGCTTTGTCCTGAAGCTATAGGATGGTGTTGCACGTATAGTCCTTCAGCCCCGTACTATTGCTCGATTATTGAGATAAAAAGTGAGAGGGAAAAAGTCTCTCAAATCGGTGAGCCTGTAGTCCGTTGATGTGTTAAGATCATATACCCTGCTACCGCTCAATCCTTGAGACTGAAAAAACCCTGTGGGAAAAAGTCTCTCAAATCGTCGTGAGCCAGTAGCCCATTGGCGTTTCAAATTGACAAAACCAGTGACGGTTCTGTAAGGTGACCTTTGAATGTAGCCTCCCAGCCTACCGCTCTGGTTATCGAGAAAAACCCAGTGGAAAAAAACTCTCTAACCATTCCTTGAGCCGGTAGCTGTCTAATGGCATGTTCGTCAGATCGTATCGGTCATGACATCGTATTGCTGTCGAATGCCATCCATATTCCGGGGGACTCTTGACGTCCTGAGTCTGGTGCCCGGTGCCCACCTGCCGCTGATAGCATTCCGTTTCCTTCCTCAAATTCCCGGCCTTTCGGCTCATCGGTCTTGGCACTCAGCTTGGAATGGCGTCCTCCCCAGCCATTCGGCTGTCCGGCACAGTTTCCCTACTGCACCCGTTCCCCGGCCTTCCGGCGAACCCACCCTGGCACTTCGGCACGGGACAGTATTCTGCCTGACCTTTCGGTCAACCCGTTCCGGCGCTCGGCACAGAACGGCATTCTCCCTGACCTTTCGGTCAACCAGTTCCGGCACTTCTTCACGGAACGGCATTCTTCCTGGGGCTTTCCTGATATTCGGCATGCTAGCCGTGCTGCTGACGCCGCGAGTCCAGAGCTTTTTGCCGCTAATGCTGGCTGAGGCTGCCGTACGAGCTTCGCATGCCGGATCGCCGTGATCGGTTGATCCTTATTCCCCCCTTTCCAGGGCGATTCTCTGAACGCCTTGAATAAGTGTCACGTTTGCCATTCCGGCTACTGGACCGATGTTGATATATTATCGTCGATGCCAGCGGGATGCTGTAATCGGTGAGCCTGGTGTCGTTTGAATACCCCATTACACGAGGTTTGCTCGGCATATGGTGTTCCGTGGGTTCGTCAACAGACGCATAATTCCCTGGATGAGGTGCGATTGGCGTTACACTCTATCGAGGAGCTGCCTCGTAACGGGTTGGTGAGGGTGATGTCGAGGAATAGCTCCCAGTGCAAACTCCCGCACATCGAACGCCGCGAATGCCAAACTCCGCAGCTCGGAACAGCTGGAACGGTGCCCGGAACGTGTATTCTAACGTATCCAGAACAACCTTACTGGCTTCGAGTGTGGATTTCACATGTTGGATGCAGCGAATACCTGGTTCTGCGACTCGCAATAGCTGGAAAGGTGCCCAGAACATGTATTCTAACGTATCCGGAACGACTTCACCAGCTTTGAGTGAGAACGAGTGCTGGTTACTTGGTGAGCTGGTGGCCGCCGGGACCCAAAAGGACTGGATTTTGGGGATTTTCGTCCGGTTTCGGTGAAAAACAGGAAAAACGAGCTCAACAGCACTCGAAGTCCATTGAAGCCCAGAAATGCCTGGATTTTGGCGATTTTCGTCCGGTTTCGGTGAAAAACAGGAAACGAGCTCAGCGGCACTCGAGGCCTGTTGAGGCCCAAAACGAAAAAACCCTCGTCGTTTGCCTGCTCAGCAGCCATCGTGGACAGCGTCTCTGGCGGCATTAGCAGATTCTTCAGTGCCACGCACGCGGTGCGATGGATACCGTCGTCGGAGCTGTTGCAGTGCGGTTCAGGCGGTTTCCGCGGTTATCGTCGACCGCTGCTTGGACTGGCTCTCAACGCTCCTATCTTGACCTGACCTCCCAGTTACGGCTCGTAGGCCAGCTGGGGGTCTTTCTCTCCCTAGCCTTTCGGCTTGACCACGTCTGCATGGCACAACAGCCGGCAAGTGGTCTTTCCTTCCTTGCCCTTTTGGCGCGTTACCAGGTCCCGTCGAGCTTCAACTTGACCCCTGGCTACCCTAACTTCCTTGCTCGTCATTGGCGTTGAGCAGGACCTTCCTTCTCTTCATACATCTACCTCGTGTCGACTGGAGGGAGAGTGAGTGGCTGACAATCGACATCGTCTAAAGGTCAAAATTCTCGAGAAAGGTGACTAGAACCCTAGATTATAGTGTGATACTGGGACGTCCGGTCAATGTCGGAGTGACGGTAATATCGAACTAGTCAGGTTTCTCAATAGTCACGAAGGAGATGGGGTGTGCGTGGTCTTCACCGGCGTTCCATTATTATACAAGAATAACTTCACCAATGACCCTCCTTCCAAGTTTGCCCACCATTAGGGGATTCACAGCGAATAATCTAAGGGGTTCGGTTCGATATCTGCAGCGCCCACAGGCTACGGCTTGAGTGCTGGATCACACGCGGCTCCGCGGCAACGGCTTGCTTGACGGATCGCTTGTGGCGCCTCGGCGGATCATTCGGATTGAGACGGGCCCGGCCTCTTGCCCGACGGCTCGCTCGTGTATCGCTTCGGCGGATGGTTCGAGGTGGGCCCAGCATCTTGCCCGACGGCTCGCTCGTGTGTCGCTTCGCCAGGTAGTTCGAGGCGGGCCCGGCAGCTTGCCCGATGGCTCGCTCGTGTGTCACTTAGGCAGATGGTTCGATTGAGATGAGCCCGGCGTCTTGCCCGGCAGCTCACCAGCGGCGCTTCGGTGCAATGGTCGGATTGAGACAGGCCAGGCGTCTTGCCCGACGGCTCGCTCGTGACGCTTTGGCGGATGCCAAACAGCTCGCACGACAACTGCCTCACAGGTAAGATAAGGTAAGGAATACACTCACACACCAGACCCTCCTGGGTGCGGGCCAGATCCCGAAGCTACTTGTCCTGGTCAGTCTGACGATAAGGAAACAAGGTTCTGTTTAGTACCACATAACTCGCCCAACCCTTTCGGGGGTTAAGTCCCTCATGCGGCCCAGTAGATCGCGAAGTCTTTTCTCGTCCATCCCGTTAGATGACGTGGCCTTATCATCTCATAGATGACTCGGCCCAACTTCACTCCGTTTCCCACCAGTTGCCAGTATCCCTTATCTCCCGAAGTTAACCCTCACGACCACTGGTGGCCATTAGCCTTGTTAACTCCACTTTTTATCTCCCGCCTAGAATCTCGAGCCCCTCACGTATCCTTCCGTCTCCTTCCCGATCCACTGTCGTCTCACTTGCCCCGCTTAGGCGTATCTGCGCTTCGGCGGATGGTGCAACGCATGCCCGGCGGCGTGCCTGACGGCTTGCGTATATCGTTTCGGTTTGGCGGATCGTCTGACACTTCGGCGACTGCCAAACGGCTCGCTCGACAACTGCCTCACAGGTAAGATAAGGTAAGGAAACGCTCACACACCAGACCTTCCTGGGTGCGGGCTGGAGCCTGAAGCTACTCGTCCTGGTCGGTCTGACGATAAGGAAACAAGGTTCTGTTTAGCACCGCATAACTCGTCCAACCATTTCGGGGGTTAAGTCCCTCATGCGGCCCAGTGGATCGCGAAGTCTTTTCTCGTCCATCCCATTAGATGATATGGCCTTATCATCTCGTAGATGACGCCGCCCAACTTCACTCCGTTTCCCACCAGTTGCCGGTATCCCTTATCTCCCGAAGTTAATCCTCACGACCGCTGGCGGCCGTAAGCCTTGTTAACTCTGCTTTTTATCTCCCGCCTAGACTCTTGAGCCCCTTGCGTATCCTCCCATCTCCTTCCCGATCAACTGTCGTCTCGCTTGCGGCGCTTGTAGGAGCGCTCGTAGGATGGCACGTAGGATCGCTTGTAGTATCGTTCGTAGGATCACTCGTAGGAACGCTCGTAGGGGGATGGTCGTTGACTCGATATCTTTGTGACCGGTAGGTGGTCCGTTGATGATTGACTGTTCTGTGGTTCGTGGTTCCGCTGATGATTCCGATGAATCTTCCGATGAAGACCGGTTGCCCACCGCTCGTCGGCAGGTCATCGTATAAGTATCCGGCTCGTCAGAGTCACGTGCTGCGGGGAAATTACCCCGCACCGCGACGTGAAAACTCTTCGCCTTGGCGTTAAACTTCATCAGCATAACACAGATAATCTCTCGATTTGGATCGGAGATTAGTGCTTCCACATAACATGAGAGTGGCTGGAGTAGGTCCTCTGTTCCCTCGTCGTGATTGGGTGATACGATATGGATTGTGTGCGGGGTTGATTACGCTACTCGACCTGAGCCGGAGCAATGAACCCTCAACCGTACCAGCTATCCTTTCTTCAGCCACGACGGCATCAAGGCATAGCTCCACCCCATATCTTTCCCAATAGACTCTCGAACCTTGAGGTGCAGTCCTGTAGCGGCATTTGCACTTTCCCGAACACGAGCCGGTACGTGGTTCGGGGGCTACCCAGCGCTATAGGATTGGCTTGAAGTCAAGCCTCCGCTTCAGTATCTGTTCAACTCGACGTCCCTTACCTTGGTGCGGCAGGTGCCCTGCATCATAATAGTTGTAAGCATCTCGGATAAGTGGGGGATACGCTCACGCTGTCATGCGCTGGCAAAGCCCAGAGTTCATCGCCATAATCGGGTGTCAATGATGAGGATGTGAGTGGTAGCATGATCTCTTGTGTCTCCTGACCACGGGGTGCAAGGGTATCGCCTCGCGCCTTTGAGCCATCTGCGACGATACAGCAATTCCCGACTCGTGGTGTTGTTCCTCTAGGCCGTGCCTCTCGAAACAACCCAGCTCCTATTCCGCGATCTAGACTCGTAGCTCCTTGCGTTCCCGTTTTCCTTCTGATTGCTTGTCCTGCTTATGATGACCACCAAGGTTGTCTTCCTCTGCAGCAGTGCTTGCGCCTTCCCGGTCGGTGCCGGTACTTGGCCCAGGGGTTTCCTGGTGCTGCAGAGTCGGTTGACCTAAGCCGAGCCCCAATGCTGTCGGTTGCCCGGTCTCGGTATGCCATTCTAAGACCGTGTGATAAGTTTCCGATACCTTTCTGCTTTGTCCGTATCCGAACGTCCGACCCGTAATATTTAGGGTGTAACATATAAGGCTTCGCGAGGATCGTCTCCTTCCTGGCCTTCTTCTTACTCCTGACCTCCGTGAATTCCATCGGCTGCTTCTCTGCTACCTGTGCGTAGGTTGGTGCAGAGGTTGGGATGGTCTTCTTGGTGGAGGGTGGTTTCGGTAGTTGTTGGGGTGGTGCCGGCATGGCCCTAGGGGCTACTGGGATGGCTGCGGGGGTGGGACGTGCGGATAGGATGGCAACTTTTTTGGTAAGCTCATGTCACGATGCTACGGACAAGAAAGAAAGAAAGAGAAGAAGATGTCATTTTTTTATCTACGAGCGGGAGGAGCTTGCCTCTTATATACCCGTTGCCAAGCTCTTCCTGCGCAGTCACACTTCCGCTTCCGGCGGTGTGCAGCTTCCGTGCTCGCCAGCCGGCTGCTCTCCGGCAAGGTGCCGTTCCGGCGAGGTGCGTCCGGTAAGGTGCTGTTTCAGCCTGGTGCCGCCCGGCAACACCCGGCTTAGGGTGACAGCTCATTGATGGTGTTGGTCAAGGTGAGGTTTTGTTTCTGCATTTCCTCTTCCCGGTTCTTGATGTCTTGAAGCCCTGGGATCTTGACGGCTGTTGACTGGTTGGCTAGTTGGTGTTTCATTTCGGCACGTACAAACTGAAATATCCGAGTAGCGCTTCGACGATTTGGTTGACGTTTTCTATGTGGTGGGTGGCTGACCTCCAGGCAAGGAAACTGGCGAGAGTGTCCGTGTCGTGATCCCACTCGGGGGCAGCATCTGCTATGGGGCTGAACATCAGGAAAAAAAAAAAGCGTCCTGAGCGTCCGGACACACTAGACGCTGTGGACGCTTCCGACGCAACCTGCTTAACTCGGACGCAGTTCACCATGGAACTGTGCACCCGGATGCAGCTCGCCACGGCACCGTGCGTCCGGATGCAGCTCGCCACGGCATCTGCTTACCGGACGGAGCATGTCAGGGCATTTTCCTTCTGAACGCAGCTGTGTCAGGGCATTTTCCTTCTGGAGGCAACTGTGTCAGGGCATTTTCCTTCTGGACGCAGCCGTGTCAGGGCATTTTCCTTCTGGACGCAGCCGTGTCAGGGCAAATGGCGTCTGGACGACATGTGTCATGGCACCGCGGTCACGCTGGCTGTCAAGGCACAGAACATCGCAGCAAATACTCTTGTCACATTCGCAAACACGCAGTGGGTTCCAGGCATAGTGACTCAGTCCAGTTCTATTCATTATATCTAATGTACATCTATATATGCTACTACTACACTTCGCGCGTAAACAAAGGAAAGTTGGCAAATACGACACGACGCGTTGAGCACGACGTGATGAGCACGACAAGATGAACACGGCGCGATGAGCACGACGACTATGAGGAGGATGACGATGAGCACGCCGGCGGCGGTAATGACGATAGCAAGTAGGACTCGGCGAGTATGATTGCGAGCTTTGTGACATGGTTAGCGCAGCTCTCAGAGTGACAGACAGCGGGACGTTGTACAATACAACGTGATGAGTATGAGGTCAATGAGGGTGCCGGCGGCGAGAACGATAGCGGGTAGGACACGGCGAGTATGATGTCAATGAGGGTGCCGGTGGCAAGAACGATAGCGGGTAGTACGCGGTGAGTATGATGTCAATGAGGGTGCCGGTGGCGAGAACGATAGCGAGTAGGCCGTGGTGAGTATGAGCGCGCATAAGACACGGCGAGTATGATGTCAATGAGGGTGCCGGTGGCGAGGACGATAGCATGTAGGACACAGCGAGTATGATTGCAAGTAAGACGCAGCGAGTATGATGGCGAGCTTTGTGACATGGTTAGCACAGCTTTCGGAGTGACAGACAGTGGGAAGTTGTACAATACAATGTGACGAGTACGATATCAATGAGGGTGCTGACGGCGAGAACAATAGGGGGTAGGACGCGGCAAGTGTGGGCGAGTAGGACGCAGCAAGTATGAGAGTGAGTAAAACGTGGCGAGTATGATGGTAAGAAAGGCGCAACGAGTAAGATGTCGATTAGGAAAATGTCGACAAGTAGGACGTGGTGAAAGGAGAAGAAAAAAGGGGTCTATCTATGAGTGATGAGTGAGCCGAACCTTGCGAAAGTGCAAGCGTTAGTAGTGGCTTGCCGCTTTCTATTGCCATCGTATGCATCGCGTCTTTCACGCCATCATACTCGCCGCGACTTACTCACCGTGTCCTACTCGCTATCGTCCTCGCCGCTGGCACCCTCATTGACATCGTACTCCTCACTGTGTATTGTACAACTTCCCAGTGTCTCTGTCACTCTGAGAGTTGCGCTAAACTTATCACAAAGTTCGCCATGATACTCGCCGCGTCTTACTTGCAATCATACTCGCCGCATCCTACTTGCTATCGTCCTCACCGCAGGCACCCTCATTGACATCATACTCGCCACGTCTTCCGCGTGCTCATACTCGCCATGGCCTACTTGCTATCGTTCTCGCCGCCGGCACCCTCATTGACATCGTACTCTACACTGTGTATTGTACAACTTCCCGGTGTCTCTGTCACTCTGAGAGCTGCGCTAACCATGTCACAAAGCGCGCCACATAATCGTCGCGTCTTACTCGCTCCCACACCCGCCGCGTCCTACACGCTGCCACACTCGCCACGTCCTACCCGCTATCATTCTCGCCGCCGGCACCCTCATTGACATCATACTTGCCGCGTCCTATCCGCTATCGTTCTCGCCGCTGGCACCCTCATTGACATCGTACTCGTCACGTTGTATTGTACAACTTCCCGCTGTCTGTCACTCTGAGAGCTGCACTAACCATGTCACAAAGCTTGCAATCATACTCGCCGCGTCCTACTTGCTATCGTCCTCGCTGCCGGCAGCGTGCTCATTTCCATCCTCCTAATAGTTGACGTGCTCATCGCGTCGTGCTCATCGCGTCGTGTTGTATTTGCCAACTTTCCTTTGTTTCTGCACGAAGTGTGGTAGTAGCATATATAGATGTAGATTAGATAGAATGAATAGAACTGGACTGAGTCACTATGTCTGGAACCCCCTGCGTGTTTGCGAATGCGACAAGAGTATTTGCTACGATGTTCCGTGCCTTGACAGACAGCATGACCGTGGTGCCGTGACACGCGTCGTCTGGACACCATTCGCCCTGACATGGCTGCGCCCAGAAGGAAAATGCTCTGACACGGCTGCATCCAGAAGGAAAATGCCCTGACATGGCTGCGTCCAGAAGGAAAATGCCCTGACACGGCTGCGTCCAGAAGGAAAATGCCCTGACACGCTCCGTCCGGTAAGCAGATGCCATGACCAGCTGCGTCCACACGCACGGTGCACTGGAATACGGCGTCCGAATGCACGGTGCCATGGCGTGCTGCATCCGAATTCACATTGCCTGTGCGTTTTGCGTTGGGAGTGGTATGTGCCCTGCCAGGGTACATTCAGAGCATCCTGAGCGCCTGGTGCGTCCGGACACAGCCTGTGCGTCCGGATGCAGATTTTTTTTCCTGATGAAGCCACTGGGTTGTGCTGGCGATCGGCAGGGGATAGATGGGGTGTGTGGAGTTCAGGTGGCAGGCGGTGCCGGGGCTGCGTCCGGTCCAAACATTGGTGGTGGGCTTCTCATGGCTGCCAGAGAGTGTGCCACGAATGGGTTCGTAACCGGGGTGGTTGCCATGGTGATGTGTTGTTGTTGTGGACAGGTGTCCACTTTCAGGGGAGGGGTTGGGTGTTGTCCGGGACCGAAGCGACAGCGACGCGGAGCGAAATCGTGCGAGCGGCAACAAAAAAGAAGTGAGAGGTGGCCAGCGAGTTTATAGGTGGGAAGACCGTGGAGTTATGAAGCTCCAGAGGGTATTTCCAGCGAAATCGGTGGTGGGGATAAAAAGTTGCTTGGTGGCGAAAGAAAATTTTGCGGTGGAGTGAAGGATAATAGATTGCATGGAGAAAGAATCTCCAGACTAGCTACCGCACCCTTCTTTTCTACCCTTTTCCTCTACTGTGGAATCACAGCCTCGCCTGCAAAACTGACACAGAGGTTTCCTGTCATGACTCCCTTGCCGCACCCTAAGAAAACACACGATCATACTCGACTCTCACCCCCTTTGCCCCAAAACAGAATAACGCAAGGCAGACATGCAAGTAGAATGGAAGCGACAAGGCAAGCACACTACCGTAAACACACAAGGAGAAAGAGAGGTGCAAGTAAAGTAAGGCAGACACGTAAACGGTATAGAAGCGACAAGGAAAGCAGACTACTGGAAACACAACAAGGAGAAAGAGAGGCGTGAGTAATAAACATAATGGAGGTATGCAAGGCAGACAGCAATACAAAGGAAATGGATCCTGGGCGGCTGGCGACCAGGTCAGGGTTCCGTGGGACCGCGCTGCCAGAGGGCTGATGAGGGGACCGCGATGGTACGCTTAGGCGCGGAGGATAAGGATGGTGATGGCGGAGATGAGGAACAGCCACAGGGTGACAAGCGCAATGGTGGTGCCCACAGCGATACCATACCTGTCGTGCCAGATTCGTGACATTGCCTAAGGGATGTTATTCTGAAAAAGAAACTGCATCCACCACATGCTATATCTGCATCAAAGCGAAAGCTAAGGAGAGGTTTCAAAGAAAGGTTCCAGCTCGGCGAGCGACTAAGCCACTGGAACTAATCCACTCTGACCTATGTGGGCCCATAAGCCCCCAATCACGGTCTGGGCACCGATACTACATACTGTATATTGATGACTTCAGCCACTATATCTGAGTATGCTTCCTACACTCGAAGTTATTATCGGAAGTGTGCACAGTATTCAGAGACTTCAAAAACCTGGTCGAGCTATAACTACAGCATCATACCACTCGCTTTTGGTGGGACAATGGTAAAGGAGAATACGACAATGAAGCATTTTGATCAATCCTTACAGAATATGGTATCACCTTCGAGCCATCACCGCCATACACACCGCATAAAAATGGGGTCTCCAAAAGGATGATTCAGACCCACTATGCAAAGGTTTGGACAATGCTACTGGACTGTATTCTCCCACCAAGAATGTGGGCAGAAGCCATCTTCACAGTAAACTACTTGCACGCTCGGAGTCTGGCTTCATCAAACAATAGCATGACTCCTTATGAAAAGACCTGGTATTTTTGGGATCCCCATCGGAGGCAGGTAATCCAGGCATCAAATGTCACCTTAGAATCGGTAGGACTCGGACTCAGCGCCTTGACCGAACTCAATTCCTTGAGCGAACTCAATTCCTTTGGCGGACTCAGACTCGACACCTTGGCGGTCTGACTTGGACTTGGTACCTCAAGCGAACTCAATTCCTCGAGCAGACTCGGACTCGATACCTCAGTGGTTGGACTTGGACTTGACGCCTCGAGTGAACTCAATTCCTCCAGGGAACTCAATTCCTCGGGAGGACTCGGACTTGACACCTCAGCGGTCAGACTCGGACTTGGTACCTCGAGTGAATTCAATTCCTCGGACGGACTCAAACTCGACACCTCGGCGGTTGGACTCAGACTCGGCGCCTCGAGCAAACTCAATTCCTCAGATGGACTCCAACTCGACACCTCGGCGGTCAGACTCGGACTCGGCATCTCGAGTAAACTCAATTCCTCAAGCGAACTCAATTCTTCAAGCGGACTCAGACTCAACGCCTTGGCAGTTGGACTCGGACTTGGCATCTCAAGCTAACTTAATTCCTTTGGCGGACTCGAACTCAACACCTCAGCGGTCAGACTCAGACTCAGCACCTTGAGTGAACTCAATTCCTCGGGCAGACTTGGACTCGATATCTTGGTAGTCAGACTCGGACTCGACGCCTCGAGTGAACTCAATTCCTTGAGTGAACTCAATTCCTTGGGCCGCCTCAGACTTGACGCCTCAGTGGTCAGACTCGGACTCGGCACCTCAAGTGAACTCAATTCTTCAGGCGGACTCAAACTAGACACCTCGGCAGTCGGACTTGGACTCGGTGCCTCGAGCGAACTCAATTCCTCGAGCGGACTCAATTCCTTGGGCGGACTCCTCAGACTCGACACATCGGTGGTCAGACTTGGACTCAGCACCTCGAGCGAACTCAATTCCTTGGACAGACTCGGACTCGATGCCTCTGTGGTCAGACTCGGGCTCGATGCCTCGAGTGAACTCAATTCCTCAAGTGAACTCAATTCCTCGGGTGAACTCGAACTTGACACCTCGGCAGTTGGACTCGGACTCGGCGCCTCGAGCAAACTCAATTCCTTGAGCGAACTCAATTCCTTGGGCGGATTCAGACTAGACACCTTGGCAGTCGGACTCGGACTCAGCACCTGAAGCGAACTCAATTCCTCGGGCTGACTTGAACTCGACGCCTTGGTGATCGGACTCCGACTCTACGTCTCGAGCGAACTCAATTCCTTGAGGAAACTCAATCCCTCAGGCGGACTCGGACTCAACGCCTTGGTGGGCAGACTGGGACTCAGTGCCTTGAGGGAACTCAATTCCTTGCGGACTCAGACTCGATACCTTGGGTGTCAGACTCGGACTCGGCACCTCGAGTGGAAGTCTTGGCAATTTGGAAGGAAATACTGGCCGATATGATCTTCGGAAGAGATCTAGAATGGTCACCCACCTGATCTGGATGGAAGAGGAACCAATGGATTCTGCAGATCTGGTGTCCTACCGGGAAGCCATTGCGTATCCGAGGCTTGGCTAGAAATAGTCTGATGCAGTTGATGAGAAACTCAGATCATTGGCTGAAAACTCAACCTGGGACTATGTCGGGCTGGAAGACATTCCAGCTGGCATCATGCCCATTAGGTCCAAGTGGGTCTTCAAGACCAACGAGTTGCCAGGAGGTGGCATTCGGTATAACACCAGGCTCATTTTCTGAGGTTTTGAACAGCAGGCCAGGGTCAACTTCGATGAAACTTTCACTCCAGTAGCAAAGTTGCAAAGCCTACATATGATACTAGCCCTCCCTGCTGTCCATGACTGGGAAATCGAACAAATAGATTGTGACACTGGGGTTGTCTCGTAATCAGAGTGTGGGGGGGATCAAAGGTAATCAGGCTACTTTTGATAATTCACAACGGAATAATCTTAGATCTTATGTGTGGGTTCGGTGGTAGTGTTGGCGAGGATGTTTTTTTGTCCGATTTCCTTAGGGGCGAAAATTCTCTCGCTTTATATCAGTGAACGAGCAAGTCAGAAGTGGTGACTCGGACTTGGTTTCCTCCGAAGTACTTTCGTACCTCAGAGGAACCTGGGCGGATTCATTGGTTTTGGCCAGGGTGTAGATAAGGGAGATGAGGTCTCATTTGCAAACCATATGAGGGCCATACGGCCGAACGGGGTATCGTGACCTAGAGCTTTGACGGGGCTACCTCTTTGATTGTGGTGGAGGAGGGCCCTCCGATCTTAGAGGTGTAGTGCTCTTAGCTCTACCTAGTCCCACTCGTTTTGCACAATCTTGAACCCCTCATCTCCAAAGTTAACTCTTACGACCGGTGTCTTGGCCGAGAGCTAAGCTCTGTTCCCTTTTCTCCCACCTAGACTTCTTGAACCCTCTAGCCACAGCCTGAGCTTTTTCTGTCCTAGCCACTGTGTGCCTCTCTACGTAGCTACACACTTATGATAATTAGTTCAAGTGTAACACTACCTCCTCCTCCCCCTTAGCCTTGTTCCGAGTGTTAGTTTCTTTTTCTTGTCTAAGTAGCCTGCCTCTTTCTTTTTATGTGGGTGTGTGGTTTTCCATGACGTTGGATGTGTTACTGACTGCAGTCCTCTGGACTGCGCCCTCAGAGTAGGCCGGTACGTACTCTTACTGTTGTGTCCCAGACATAGTGCCCTGTTTCGGATCCCATGGCCTCGACGCCAGGTGCCGTAACCTGGTAGGCCCTGGGCTGTACTGGCTTCCAGATAGGGATCTGCCTGATTAAGCCCTATGGGCTGCAAAGTGTGTCAAGGAGTGGCTGCGCCTTTGGGAACGGTCTTCCCATACTCTGCTGTTCTACCGCTCCGTGGCCTTGGGCTCCGAAACGGTGGAGTCCCATACGCCTCAAGAGTTTTTCCTTACTCGAGAAGCTGGTCTCTGTTCGTATCGTTGTCATGGGGTTCCGGGGTCGATTTTCGAGTCGTTCTATCGGGAGCACCAATGGTGTCCTTCGTGCTGGTAATGGTATCCGGGCAGTGACCCTCCGACTGGTGCTCTTGTGGCCAAGGAATGAGCCAAGGAGTGACCGCGCTATCGGGGACCGAATCACCATTGGACGGACGCGAGTCGCTGGTTCCTTCATACGAGGCGATAGTCTTTCGGCGTATCTGGGTTTCACCTATGAAATTCCCGAAGTTTTTCCCCGCTACCTTCTGAGAAGTTGTCGAATGGTTCTTCCGTCCAGTCTTTCTGTTCAGAGTAGTCGAGCCATTTGACGAGGTAGAGGATTCGTTTGTTATTTCCTCAGCCACGTTCGATCGAGGATATGACTTCATCTACGTCGTACTCTTCCAACTGCTCGATATCGTTGGCTTTCCGTAGTACCTTCGAGGGGTCTGTGGGTGCCCGGTGTTCGCTGGTCCGATAGGGTTCGAGTAGCAACACGTGGAAGACATTGTGGATTTTCCATCTCCAGGGAAGCGTGGGGCAGACGGCAAGCGGGGAGACGATTTTTTCGATTTGGAAGGGACCATGATTCTTGCGGTCCAGCTTTCTCGAGGGACGACGTGTCTTGATGTTTCGGCCACTGAGCATCACCAGGTCTCCTACTTGGTATGCTGGGGATTCCTTGCGGGCCGGGTCGGTGTATCAGCGTATTTGCTCCTGTGCCTCCTCTAGCCCTTCCCGGGACTCGTCGTGCACAGTGTGTATCCAGTTCACATATACCTTGCTAGCTAGGTTGAGGGATTCCGTTGTTGCTGGGTTCATAGCTGCTGAGTGGAAGCCATAGTTAGCATAAAACGGGGAAATACTGTTTCCCATTGTGACCGAGTTGTTGTATGCGAACTTAGCCATAGGCAGCAGATCGACCCAATCGTCTTGGTCTTTGGCCACGAAGGCTCGTAAGTACCCCTCGATGGTTTGGTTGAGGCGTTCAGTTTGGCCGTCTGTCTGTAGGTGAAAGGCAGTCGACATTCGCAGCCGTATTCCAGAGAGTTTCAAGAATTCCTTCCAGACTTCTGACGTAAATCTGGAGTCTCGATCTGACACGATATCGGTAGGGAGGCCATGGTGCTTCCATACTTCCTGAGCGAAGGTGACTGCCAGGTCTGCTGCACTCTTTTTTTCTTTTCCCAGTGGGATGAAGTGCGCCATCTTGGTAAATCGGTCGATAATTACCCATAGCTGATCGCATCCTTCCGACACTGGTAATTCCGTGATGAAGTCTATTGCTAGGAACTGCCATGGTGTATATGGCAATTCCAGCAGGGAGGATAGCCCGTAAGGTTGGTGTCAGGCAGCTTTGTTTTGCTGGCATTCTGGACAGCTTCTGATGAAGTCAATGATTCTCTCGTTCATTTTTAGCCACCAGAAGTTTCGTCGGACGAGTTTGATAGTTTTGTCCTGGCCCATATGGCCTGCCACCCTGGTGTCGTGTTCTGATTCCATTATCTGCTGTACCATTCCTTCCGGGGCCCAGAGTAGCTTTTTCCAGTAGAGCAGTCCATCTCTTATTTCCAGGATTTCTTCCTTGACCTTTCGGTCCTTCGGCACCAGTTCTTCTGAGGCTGCTTCCTTTTTTACTTTTCTGTAGGTTTTGTCTTTTTCCCCTTCTTTCCTGAGCTCTGCCAGGAATTCTTCAGACCACCTTCTGGCCAGGAGGGATGCCAACCTGACCGATGAGCAAACAAACGAGTGCAACAGACGTTCCTCAAAATGATTTCTTCCCAAAACCGACGTTATTGGTTGGTTTTCTACCCCCCATTTTCCAGGGCGGTACTCCGAACGCCTAGATAGCGCATTTGGCTTGCCGTTTTGGGTTCCTGGTCGGTAAAAGAATCTGAAGTCGATGCCGGCCAGTTGCTGAGCCTATCGTACCTGTCTTCGGTTTAGTACTTTGGTCATTGTAAAGTACTCCAGATTCTGGTGATCCGAGAAAACCTGGACCTGGTGGATTGCTCCTTCACAATAACATCTCCAGTGCTTGAAGGCGTCCACTATTGTCAGAACTTCCTTGTCGTGGATTTTGTAATTGATTTCTGCGGGTTGGAATTTCCTGGAGTGGAACGCCACTGGGTGCAGGCGGTTTTCCTCATCCCGTTGCGACAAAACGGAGCCAATCGCGAAATCTGATACGTCTGTCTCGATGATGACTGGTTTTGTCGGGTGGATGTGGGCAAGGACTGGGGCCATGGTGAAATGTCGTTTGAGTTCCGTGAAGGTGGCTTCTGCTTCCTGGTTCCAAGCCCATTCCTTTCCTTGCTCCTTCTTCGTTAGTTCTGTGAGGGGTCTTGCTATCTGGGAGTAGTCCTGGATAAAGCGTTGGTAAAAGTTGGCGAAGCCTAGGAAGGATTGGACTTCTGTTAAGGATTCCGGTTGCTTCCACACGAGTACTGCCTTCACTTTTCCCCCGGACATTTTTATTCCGTCTCTTCCAATGATGTAGCCTAGAAACTCCACTTCCTTGGTTTTCCAGACGCATTTTTCTGGGGAGACTGTCAGTTCTTTGTTCTGCAATCTCCTAAGAACTTCCTTGACAGTGTCGTTGTGTTTTTGTTCCATATCGGCGTAGATCAGTATGTCGTCCATGTAGGCTAGTACCCCAACATCTAGCATGTCCAAGAATATGTGGTTCATCATATCCTGGAAGGTGGATGGGGTGTTGGTTAGCTCGAACGGTATTACCTGAAATTCGAATAGTCCATATCGGATTCTGAACGCCGTCTTCCATTCGTCTCCTTCTCTCATCCAAATGAGGTGGAACCCATTTTTAAGATTCATTTTGGTGAACCATTTTGCTCCCCAGATATGGTCCTGTAGGTCCTGCATTAGCGGCAGTGGGTATTGGTTCGGAATGGTGATTCGATTTAGGGCTCCAAAATCGACACACAGGCGGAGTCCTCGGCCATGGGGTTTAGGCACAAAGAGGATCAGGGAACCTGCTGGAGAGGTGGAGCGTTTGATTTTTCCCATTCATTCCATTTCTTTCAGCCATTCCTGCAGGGTTTGGAGCTCTGTTTCCGACAGCGGATATATGGGACCCCAGGATGCTGTGCTTCCTTCTTGGAGGTCGATCTTGCAGTTATAGGAATGATGTTCCGGGAACGCGTCTGCCGCTTCTTTTCTCATTATCCCTAGGTACTGGCGGAATTCCATTGGTACTGATTCCAATGGGTCTCCCTCTTTGGTTACTACCGACACGTATTCTATGATGCCAGCTGTAGGATCTATGGCTGCCTTATCTTCCCATGTTAGGGAGAATTTGTCTGTTTCTTGCTTGGTACAGTTCTTCTGGCACCAGGAGCTGTTGAACCGTATCTCCTGGTTTGTCCAGGTGCCCTGTGGTGGGTGTTCAGATATCCACCTAAAGGGGAGGAATATGTCGATCTCGGAATCCATCGGGGATATCTCAAATCTTCCCCAAGTGTAGTGTTTCCAATGCTGTAGTCACAAAGGTTCCGTGTAGAATTGTCCTGCTCTGGGGACACTTTCGCCAGTGTAGTTCTCAATACTGGGGAGCCGCTGATGTTTTTGTTGCCTTAGGCCTAGTCTTTCCCTTGTTCGTATGTTTATTAGTGCTAGTGAACAACCAGTGTCCAGCAGCGCGCGGATTCGGTGCTTTGTTTCACCCTGGTGTATCACCATCATAATCACCGGGCGGTTGCCACCTGTGGGCTCCCTTGGCTTCTTTGACGGGGTTCCGGTACTTGGTTCCTCGTTCTTTCGTTTCCGGGTTATTCCGCATATTAACGCCTTGGGTTGCAGCGTTCCTCAGCCTTTCAAAAATCTGATTCGGAGTCTTCCCATAGTGGAGCTATGGCATTAGTCTCCATGGTTTCCACCGGCGCTATTTTTTGCAGTTTTGTTGCGGGTTGGACCTCGGGTTCCTCCGATTGTTTTCTTTTTCCCTGGGTTATGGCCGACGTCTTCTATGGGGCTGGGGATAGGGTGGTTCCTTTTCTGGTGTTGAAGGAAAAACATTCGTACGACCTGTGTCCATTTCTGCCCCATCTCCAGCAGTCCTCCTGGCTTCTGCTGTATTCTTCACATTCCTTGGCTGGTATGCCTGTGAGAGCCGCGTCCTTGCTTACCCATCTCTCCGTACAGCCGTACTAGCTTTTCCTTTCGGACTCCTAGGTTCTCTCCCTCCCCGGTTCCCGACTTGTTTCCTTACCCTTTCGGGTATTGTCAGAGCTTCCCTTGCTCTGACCGTCCTTCTTTCTATCGCCCTTGGATGGCTATACCAATTTTACTGCGTCCCTGGCTCCCTTAAAAGCCTTTTTCTTTTCCATCTATATTCCGGCTCGGTACGTTGCTTGCAAGAATTGCTCATCATCCTCCAGGTCTTCTGGGTTCTGGTTGAACCTCATTTCCAGTATGCTGTCAGGCATAGCTAGATCGATTTTCTCCCTTAAGCTTTCTCCGGCAGCTTTTGCGAAGTTGTTGAGGGCTCGAAATTCGGTCATATATGTCCGGATTGAGTCCTGGTATTTCAGCTGCCCTAGCTTTACCTGGATGTCCGCGATCTCTCGTTCATTATGGTACTCAGCTCGAATGGCGGCTGAGTAGTTGGTCTAGGTGTCGTTGTCCTGGAGTTCTCGGTATCGGTTTAAGTGCCATGCTGTCACGAACCTGGCGCAACAGGCTCCTAGGTGCCGCCACGGGCGCCGCGCTCACCCTCGCCACACTATGGCTGATCCTTGTCTCCGCCGCCACGGCCACCGTCATCCTACGCGCCTAGCCGCAGTATCCCAGCCCCTGCCAATATCGCGCCGGTAGCGATATTCCTCAGAACCTGATCGCGGGCCGCCCAGGATTTTCCCCGCATGTTTTCTTACTGTCTGCGTGTCTGCCTCGCTTTACTCTGTGTTATGTTTATTGCTTACCTTGTTGTTTCCCTACTGTTGTGTGTGTCTGACTTGCGTATTGCAGGAGGATGAAGGGCCGAGTAGGATCGTGTGTTTCCTTGGGCGCAGCGATTGAGTCATGATGAGCTAGGGAGGAACTGTGTCAGTCTTGTGGGCAAGCTGTGATTCCACAGAGGAAAGGAAAGGTATAAAAGGAAGGGCGCAGTAACTAGTCTTGAGATTCTTCTCCACGCAATATATTATCTATACACCTGGACCTACCTTTAGCCATCTCTGAGCGGCGTGACGAAACCAGCGCCGGGATCTCGGATCACTTGCGCCGATGACCACCGGGTCATCCGGCAGCGCGACGAAGTGATCCGGGATCGCTTACGACGAACGACATCGAGATACGATTATCTATCTACCTTGACCTACCTTCACATATCTCTGAGCGGCGTGACGAGAGCAGCGCCGGGATCTCGGATCACTCGGGCCGATGATCACCGGGTCATCCGGCAGCGCAACGAGTGATCCGGGACCACCTATGATGGACCCAAAACACCGCCGCGTATACCGGGCCACGCCAGACAGAACGGAACACCGCCACGTATGCCGCACCGGGCGGAATGGGAGACCGCTGCGCATGGCGCCCTGGGCGGAACGGAAGAACACCGCACATGCCGCGCCGAGCAGAACGGAAGAACGCTGCGCGTGCCGCGCCGCGCAGAATGGAGGACCGCCACGCACACCGGGCCGCACCAGACAGAACGGAACACCTATGCCGCGTTGGACAGAATGGAACATCGCCGCACATACCGGACTACGCCAGACAGAACGGAACATTGCCATGCATACCGGGCCACGCCAGACAGAACGGAACACCTATACCGCGCCGGGCAGAACGGAACATCGCCACTCATACCGGGCCGCGCCAGACAGAATGGAACACCGCTGCGTATGCCGCACCGGGCGGAACGGAAGACCGCCGCGCATGCCGCCCAGGGTGGAAAGGAAGAACGCCGCGTATGCCACGCCGAGCAGAACGGAAGACCGCCGCGCATGCCGCGCTGGGCAGAACGGAAGACCGCCGCACATACCGAAGGCCGCACCGGACAGGATGGAAGACTGCCGCGTATGAGGGAAGTCTGCCGCGCATACCACAGGCCACGCCGGGCAGGAAGGAAGATGACAACAACGATGCCACGCCGGGCAGGAAGGAAGATGACAATGACGATGCCATGCCGGGCATAAAGAAAGACGACAACCTCGATGCCACACTGGGCATGAAGGAGGATGAGCACGACGAGTGAGTGGGAATCACTTGTGCCAAACGACACCGAGATACGAGTAACAATCCGAGATCGCTCAAGAACAACAAGAGAATGATACCGTGCTACAGTAAATACCACCGGGTGGCAGTAGACGAAGACCGCGTAAGACCTAGCACGGCCGCACGGAAGGCTGGGAGCACAACGCCTCGCCAGTGAGAAAGGCACGTCGAGGAGCTACGTTGCCTGTCGAGCCCAAGACAGAGGACGGAAGTCGGGGTCAGGTTTTTGACACATGCCAATGACGTATCCGTCAGGAGCATTCCGATTCAGGTGTATTTTTGCCGGTCGACCGTTTCCGGGTAGAAGCCCAGATACATGGTGACCGATTCCCACAATTGGTTGAACGCTGTGGTACTTATCCCGTCGAAATTCTCCGGGTTTTTCATTTTGAGCCTGGAAGTGTTGATTCGTTCCAGATGTGGTTCTGTATGCTGCTGGGCCCTGGATACCCCTTCTGCAACCAGCTGGATAAGTTCCTGTGAGGAGATATGGGGTCGATGATTTCTTGGCGGACTGGGTACAGTTGCTGGCCTAGTTGGGGGCTCCGGTGGTGGGGCCAGTGGTCCTCCGGGTCGTCATCCCGCGGCTCCCATGGCTGCATAGTGAGGTGGCGTTACCGATCACCTGAGCCATTGCAGCATGTCCCTCATTTCTGGGGTCGAGGGTGGTTGTGGCAGGGGTGATTCGGGAACTGCTGGGTGGCAGGTTCGTCACTGGGTTGGCATTGGACTCAGACGGAGCGGGCCGCCTAGTGTTGGCTGCGTTGCTGGAATCGTGGGGTTGCTGGCACTCGTGGGCCTTGCTGGGCTTCGCCATTGTGGGGGTATTGCTGCCACCTGGTATCGTGTTCGTGTTGGCGTTGTTGGTGGTGGGATTCGGGTTGCAATTCGTTGGATTTCCACCTGTACTTCCTGGAGTTGTTTCTCCAGGGTGTCTACTTGGCTTTGGTGAGCGTTTGCCCAGAGTTCCACGTTTCCCTGGAAGTTAGCTAAGTGCTGGCTTCGGGCCACATTAGTTTCTACAAGGAAGGACAGCGAGTTGTTTATCCGTACGAGCTGGGTCACCTGACAAATTTGCCCCTGGTTAGTTTCCTGGGTTCATTCAATAATGGCCTGCCAGATGTCTGTAGCAAAGGTCTGGTACGCGCTTGCCACAGCAGTCAATTCGCTGCGTATCCATTCTTCTGCGATTTTCTCATTAGCACTTACTCGGTCATATACGTACCTGGTCCCATCTGCCAGGGCGTGGTAGGCACTTTCGACCCACTGGATGCGTTGATCCGTTCGATCGATGGTATCGCTGCATAGCTCCAGTAGTCGCTTCAAGTCTTCCTCAGCCTGCTTCTGTTGCCGGGCCAGGGTCCTGATCCATACTGTTGGGTTAGCTACTTCCACTGTATCTTCTTCTGGGAGGGTTCCCTCAGTGATCTGGAGCAAGTTACGTGGCGCTTCGAGGTGGAGCATATTGAAGTCCAATGAGGTCGTCATTCTTGGGTTTTTGGTATAAGTCCAGAAAGTGCCCCATGTAAATGATCTCGTCGTCGTAAAAGGTATAATCGCAGATTTCTCGGAATTCATAGCCGTCGAGGTTGGCAGTAAGTTGCAGAGATGCACAGTTGAACCAGTACTGAGTGTACCAGTTTTCGGGGGTGCAACTGATTGTTTCGTAGGGGATTGGTCCGTCGATATGTTCTTCGCACCATGTATAATTCTCGATTTTGTTCTTAATTGAGGAGAAAGTGTAGTCGAGTGAGTATTGGTATGTTGGCTCGATTATATTTGAGAGTTCGAGAAGATACTGATGGTCCTGTTCGAAAGACGGTATCCGTTGTTCTCTTTACGGGAGAGTAGGGTGATTTTGGATCGAAGATTATAGTGTGACACTGGGGCTGTCTTGTAACCGGAATGTGGGAGGGATCAAAGGTAATCAGGCTACTTTCGATAATTCACAACGGAATAATCTTAGATCTTGCGTGTGGGTTCGGTGGTAGTGTTGGCAAGGATGTTTTTTTGTTGGATGTCCTTTGGGGTGAAAATTCTCTTGCTTTATATCAAGATATGTGTATCGGTATACAGTATATTCAGTGTAGAGCGAACGTCCCGGTGCGGGACGCCCCATTATATCAGTCTCCGTGGCTATTCCACCAGAGGCCGGTATGCCGACGCTATCGGTCTTGGTGGCTAGTCCACCGGACAATGCGCCGACACTATCAGTCTCATCTCCGAGAATGTACCCGGACCCCGTCCGAGACACATCTCATAACACTTCCCCTCTTGCTGCGTACCGTCGAAGACAGAGCAGCAAGTAAGCAACAAAGACAGTAAAGTCAACCTCATAAAACAAATCCCCGCTGGCCTCATTAAAACCTCTGCAGTTGCAAAACCTTGTGGGAAAAAGCTGATCTGCTAGAGGACAAAAGAGTGCCAGCTCAACGCAAGTAAACAGACAAAGACCAGAACAACAACCTTGCTAATGCCGTAGCCCAATACCCACCGTAAAGCCCCTATACTTCTCAGGTCCCAGCGCCTTCGTCATGATGTCTGCCAAGTTGTCGTTGGTGGAAACGTAGGAGAATTCCAACTCTCGAGTGGCGTGAAGATCCCGGCAGTGGTGGAACTTCACATCGATGTGCTTGTTCCTGCTTTTCCTGTATCCAGCTGCCTGGATGTTCTTCAATGCGCCATTGGAATCGGTGCAGACGGGGAGAGGACATCCGAGTTTCCCGACAACGTCTGTGTGAAGCTTGGCAAGCCACTGGGCTTCTCGAGCGGCTTCCGAGCAAGCGACATATTCGGCTTCCGTGGTGGAGAGTGCTACCATCGACTGCTTGTAGGATTTCCACGAGACTGGTCCGTTGTAGACTTGGAAGACATAGCCTCCCTACAAATTTCTTCCATTGATATCCCCTGCAAAGTCAGAGTCCGTGAATCTGAGTATCGGTGACGGAGTGACAGGTATGCGAGGGAACACTAGTTTGAGGTCGGCGGTTCCTTTGAGGTATCGGAGGACTCATTTGGCAGCTGTTAGGTGCGACCTGAAGGGTCTGCTGCTGTAGCGGCTAAGTGCCGATACGGCAAAGGGTAAATAAGGACGGGTCACTGTGGCTGCATACGACAAGCTGCCAACGATACTCTGGTAGTGTCCAGCATCTACTTCCGTCTCTCCTTGCGGCTCGGTTTCAAGAGTTATTTTGTCATGGAGAGGAGTGGGAGTGGGGTTTACGTCTTCCATCCCGAAGCGTTTGACGATGGTCTGGATGTATTTGGCCTGTCCAAGCGTGATGGCACTGGAGTTCTGATGCGCTATTTCCAGGCCTAGGAACTGCTTGGCTTTCCCGAGGTCTGTCATCTTGTATTCCTTCTTCAGTGCCGTCTTGAGGTCCTCAGCGGCCTCGGAGGCTGATCACAGGTACAGGATCGTGGTGTCGTCGATATAGAGAAGGAGAAAGACGTCGCCGCGGAGGTACAGATTCTCATCTGCGTGTGCACGTGCACAGCCAATTGACAGGAGGAACTCATTTATGGTAGTATGCCATAGGAGAGGTGCTTGCTTGAGGCCGTAGAGCATCTTGTTGAGTCTCAGGGAGCCGTTCATGTAGATTGGCATTTGTTGGAAATGCTTCTCGCACCGAGACGGTCTTTAGGTTGGGTGCTTCTGCTTTACAGTTTTGTTGAGGACACGTTTACGCAAGAGCAGGGAAGTAAGAAGGGATATCTGCTGTTCTTCTTGTACTTCTCTTCCTGTTTTGACATACTTGTTCAATATACTTGATCTTGATCGATATTCTTTCAACAGCATTGCCATACGACCTGGTGTGGTCGTCGTACTCACACGTTGTGAGTTGCCAGGCATCGTACTCACACGCTGCGAGTTGCCGGACGTTGTACTGACGCGCTGTGAGTTGCCGTCCGGTGTCCGAGTCGACTCGACGAACCTCTTCTTGGCCCTACTCACTGAATGTGCCTCGGCGTATGGATTGTGAGTAGATTTGTGAGTAGAGTCGGCTGGTGACGAGGAGGATGATGAGGAGAGCAGCTCAGCAATGAGCCACTTGATACCTTCAGGAAGCTGCATGTAGACTTCCTTGTCAATTGCTGGGTTCAGGAACGTGGTGATGACATCAAGCTGGTCCATCTCCCAGTTTTCCTGGGCAGCACGACACATTAGATAGCGAAGGGTAGTCATCTTACGGACCGGAGCATATGTTTCATCGAAGTCGATGCCCTGCATCTGTTCATAGCCTTTGATGACAAGCCTAGCTTTGTATCTCAGGGTGCCGTCAGGGTTCATCTTCGTCTTGTACACCCATTTGCAGCCAATAGGCTTGCTGTGGGCATGCTCTACCAGGGTGAAGGTGTGGTTCTCTAACAGAGACGCGTACTCCTGTTGCATAGCAACCTTCCACTGGCACTGAAGAGGGCTGTTCATGGCTTCTCTGTACGATCGTGGGTCGTCATCAGTTGTGACCTCAGCAGCCAGGGCTGTACCGGCCCTGGCTGTCCGTCTTGACTGGCTTCTCGTCAGCATGCGAGGCTGAGAGGGAATAGCAGCGATGATCCCGTCGGACTCGCTTTGTGGATCTGGTGCAGGTGCCTCTTCCAATGTCCCCGACCTTGTCAGTGGGGTTACTGCAGGTGTGTCTAGCACTGCGGCCAGATTGCTGTCCTGCTCAGGAGCCGTGTCCGGGTTTTCAGCTTCAGGTGAATCTTCCATCATCTCAGTGACCACTGGATGGTCTTCTGGCCGTCCGAGTGGGTCACCGCTTCTCTCGTTATCTGCTATGCAGGACGTATAGGCAGTCTGGCTCTCATTGAAGTAGAGGTCCGAGCAGGTGACAGCTTTGCCGAAGTCGGGATCTCATATCCGCCAAATCTTGGTGGTATCGTGAACGTATCCGAGCATCATGCAAGCCTTTGTATGGGCACCCATCTTTGCATCCAGCCTTTGAGATTTCGGGATGTGATTCCACACTACGCATCCGAAGTGGCGAAGGTGATCCAGAGTGGGTTTCTCCTCGGCCGATGTAGGCCTCATACTCACATCTTGTGAGTTGCTGTCGAGGGCCGTACCCACACTCTGTGAGTTGCCGATTGCCGTATTCACACTCTGTGAGTTGCCGATAGCTGTACCCACATGTTGTGAATTGGCATTTGGCAACGTACTCACGCGCTGTCAGTTGGCGTAGTAGCCACTTCGGTATAGCCGGTGATGGCATTTGAGCACCTCGTATGGTGTCTTTCCGTTCAAGGATTGATTCGGGGTTCTTCGATGCAGATAGCACCCGGTGTTGATGGCCTCAGCCCAGAAGTGCATTGGGGCTTGAGAATCGAGCATCATAGCCCTGGTCTTCTGGGTCAGGACTCCAATCATCCTTTCCGCGATGCTGTTCTTGTGTTGCGTATGTGGCGGACATGGCTCGAATGCAATACCTCAGATGGCGAGGATGCTTTGGAATGGTGTAGTGGTGCGCTGGACTGGAACGCGGATTATCTTCCGTTTGAGCTTTGCCTGGATGCATACCTCGCAGATGTGGCCGTCATTGACGTAACCTTTGACAATAGACTTTATTGCTGCTTCTCCGGGGTGACTGAGGCGTCAATGCCACATCCTTGATTCGGCGATGGATAGTTTTGCCTATCTGTTCAAAGTGATAAGGGACATATTTTGCGAGTCGAGGACTGAAGGACCAGCATCTAGTTCGTAGAGCATGCCGTTCTTTTGTCCCAACATTATCATCCGTTGGTTGGCGGGATCGCTGATGATGCACCTGCCCTTCTCGAATGTGGTGCTGTATCCGTGGGTGTCTAGGTCTCCTACCGAGAGAAGAGAGTATCGAAAGGTTGGAAGGTGTAGGGCCTTGACCCAGTGATTCTGGACTTGAACGAGGTCCTTATGGGTAGCTTGGACAATGCTGTCATCTCCCAGCCTTATGTCAATGGTGTGCAATAATCGGGAGTAAGTCTGGAACTGGCTCCGAGGGCCATTGTATATGTGGTGGAAGGCTCCAGAATCGATTATCCATATTGAGGGTGCTCTCTCGGTGGCCAAGGCAAAGTGGCCGCTCTTGAAGGTATTCTGTTTTTTTTTTTTGTTTAATCATACTCGCATTTGACCTAGGTAGATCATGGCAGCGTACATTTTGCCCAGTTTTCCTGTCTGCAGTCCGCACAGTGGCGGCTCGTTGCAAGCACCCTTTTGCCCTCCGCCCAGGCCTGTCCCAAGCGAAAGTAGACGCGTCCAAAGACATAGACAAAGGAGAGAGCAAAAAGAAAAGCACAATCCGTCTCCTACTCCTCGCCCGCCGATGCCATGAATGAGGGGGTGGAAAGAAACAGCGGGGGTTTCTCCCCCTCCTCCTCCTGCTCCCAGTGCTCCCAGAGCTCCCACTCTGACACCTCACTCCCGGCGTCCTCCTTTTTCAGTGGTGGCACCAGCCTCCCCACGTCCGTTGAGGAGAGGAAGTCCACCACTGCCTGTCCACACCTCCTATCGGCCAGCAGGTCCCGGACCATCCATCTGCCCTTCCACCTCTTGGTTTCCTTCAGCACCTCCGCCCACAGAATCTTCTGCTGCATCTTCCACTCTGGGCACACCTTGAAGAGGTGGTCTCTCATTTGCGAGGGGCACTTGCACCACCAGCACTGGGCATCGGGGCGGACCTTAGCCCAGTGCAGGTATTGACCTGTGCAGGCGTGTCCTGTCTTCAGCTGGTAGTACCTCGAGGCGAGCCTCTTGGTGCTGCCAGCCACCGCGCCTTCGGGTTTCTGGCTCTTTGGCATGCGGTACTTCGTCTTCGAGGTCCGACCTCCAGCCCACTGACGTGCCTCCACCCACTTCTTCTCTGAGATTTCCCGCTTGAGGCTGGCGAGGGATCATGGGAGAGGTGCCGCCCGCACTTCCGACCGTCCTGAGGAGCTTAGCCACTGCACCCCGTGGGTGTTCGGCTCCCCTGCTGCGATCTTTGCCCACTCATCGGCCTTCTTGTTGCCAGCGACTCCCTTGTGGGCTGGGCACCATCGGATTTCGATGACAATGTCCTTCCTAGCCCTGCGCAGTGTGGTGATGTGTTTCCGCGCCTGGAGGGCATACTGTTGCCCGGGGCCAGGTTTGTCCGATGCCATCCGCTGGATGGCTGCCTGTGCATCCGAAAAGATGGTGACTCGTTCCGGGGTCGTGCTCCTTTGCACTGCCAACTCCAGTGCCTGGGCAAGAGCAGCGCACTCTGCGTCATAGGCCTCTTGGTTGTTGCCCATAGGCACTTTGGCACCCGCCCAAGTCAGACCCCGCTTCCACACCACCGAATACCCGGTAGCCCCATCATCGAGCCGTGAGCCATCAGTGAACATGGTTAGCCCAGGTCAGGTCCTCTCTGCCTCTGCTTTTGCCTCTTCTTCCTCCTCTTGCAGTAGCGCAGCATCAAGGGCTTCTGGCACCTCCAGCAGAACTGTGCTCTCAGTCGGTCCGCCATGTGCAAGGGTGTTTGTGAGCCGCCTCCCGATTCCCGTTGGGGTGCCCACCACCTCCCGTGCCTGGTCTCCCAGAGGTAGGCTTAGTAGCCGTAGCCCAAAGCGCCGCTGTCTGTTCTCCAGCTGCATAGTTGCTGCTCTGAGACCTGACTCCATCGAGAGGGCTCCCAGGTTGGTTGTCCGGAAGCAGCCAGTTGTTGCCTGGGCTTCCTGGTTGATCAGCCGCTGGATATCCTCCGCTTGCCCTTGAGTGCCTGTGGCAAAGTCTCCTTTCCACCACAGCTCTGCACCGTACATGGTGGCTGACTGGACGCACGCTGTCATGACTTTCCTGCAATTGGCTGGCGTGAGTCCCATCTGCCCTGTGAGCCGCTGGAGCCTTGTCATTGCCTTCCTGCCTTCCTTCATCCAGGTGGAATGGTGTTCCTTGAGTGTGAGCTGGGCGTCGAGCCAGACTCCCAGCCACTGGGTCGCCTCCTTGTTGAACGGGACGTCGTTGGTGCTAACTGCCACTGTTGCCATAGGTGCTTTTCGTTTCTTGTGAAACAGTGCTGCTTCTGTCTTGCCATAGTCAAAGGCTACTCCATTCTCAACCGCCCATTCAATCGATGCTGTGGCCACCGCCGAGAGCTTTGCTGCCACTGCCTTACTGTCTGCGGTGTCTGCCCACCAGCTGATGTCATCCACGAAGGACAGGCCCCGAATACCTGGTACTGCTGCCTCCACCTTGTCAAAGATTCCTGACAGGTAGGTGGTGAAGAGGATTGGTGCCACCGGGGACCCTTGGGGAATTCCTGTGTCCACTGGATTTGCCTTGCCTATCTGGCCATCCAGAACGAGTTTCACCTGGCGATCTGACATGAAGCTGCCAGTCCATCGGATGAGGTCTGGCTCAATCCCCAGTACCTGCATGCGCTTGCCCAAGTGCAATTTGTTGACATTGTTGAAAGCCAACTTGACGTCCATGAACAGTGTACCTGCTACTTTCTTCGCTGCCCATGCCTGCTGGGTGCGGTTCATCGAGACTGCCACTGCATCCACACAGGATCACCGCTTGCGGCACCCATACTGCCCCTCATGAAGGGCATGCTTGCGTTCTAGGTGGTCGGCAATCAGGTGGGCTGCCGTTCGCTCCACTAGCTTACCGATGACGTCCAGGAGTGAGATGACTCTGTATGCTCTCACTTTGGCGTAATCTGGCTTCCCAGGCTTTGGGATAACTACCCCCTTCGCCGTCTTCCATATCTTCGGATGGTAGTCTGTTCGGATACATGCTCGTACCAGTTCAGTGATTCGCTGTTGGTCCCACTGCCAGAAATCTTTTAAGATGTCCGCCGATATCCTGTCATCACCTGGCGCTGCCATGTTGGCTGCCTTAGCCAACAGGGAGCTGATCAAGTGAGCATCGACCCACTCAAATACCTGTCCACCTGCTGCTGGCTCGTATGTGCCTGGCGGTCCCTTTGGAAAGTGCGCTTTGAGGATCACTGCCTCCCTCTCATCTTGACTCTCAGCAACGTTGCCATCTTTGTCAACCAGCGCCTGTCCGGTCCAGTCGAGCCTGGGTGCTGTATAGCTTGCTACCACCCACACCTCCTCCCCCTTCGCCTCCTGGAGAAACCTGTTCCAGCATTCCTTCTTGGCCTTTCGAATAGCCCGCCGCAGATTGCGTCGGGTGTCTCGTGCTCGTCCTTTTCCTGCTGGCCGCCGCCTCTCTCTCCCCAGCTCCTTCCGTAGCTCTGCCAGGTCTTCAGTCTACCATGGTTTCGATCTGCTGCACCACCTCTTTCTCCGGGCGTGGCTATTGAGCGTTCCTACCATGGCCTCCTGCAGTGCCACTGCTGCTTCCTCTACCTGCTCCGCTGAGCTGGTATTGTCCAGTATTCCCGTCTTGCCTCCCGCTCTGAGAAAGCACTGCTGGGCCGCCGCTTTCTTCTCCCGTATGGCTGTCTGCTCTTCCTCGCTCTTCCCAGTACTGTCCCAGCCACTGATATCCCACCCGGTGACCTCCTTGCTGGTGTCTCGGCTGCCAGGTATCCTTCCGAGTACCTCCCACACAATGACCTCATGGTCGGAGCCAGTTGCCTCTTCGCTGTCGATACACCAGTTGAGCTCTACGCTGGCTGAGGTTAGTGTAAGGTCAATGACCGAGTGATTGTTGCCACCCACCCATGTGGCCTCCTTGGAGTTCCACACTACTAGTGAGTGGTTGGTTATGAGGTTCTCCCAGAATGGTGCATTCCGTCTTGACGTTGCTCTCCCATTCCACATCTGGCTGTGTGCGTTCATGTCCCCAGCGATGATCACCTGGCTATGGCTTGCAATGGCCTCCCAGTTGGCATGCTGGGCCAGCCGCTCTCCACTGCCACCATATTGCTCGCGATCATATACGTTGATAATGATGATCGAAGCACCGTCTGGAGGCTTGACTTTCAGTGCCTGCGTGTAGTTTGCGCAGTCCCGTGTTAGGTCCTTCCGCTCTGTTATCTGGCACCAAGACTCCCAGTTGACTGCCACCCAGCACTTGGCTGCTTCACCATCCTCCCCTCTAATAAATTGGAAGCTTGGATGTGACCTTGTGCTGTCCATTTCCCCCTCCCCACGGGGCTCCTGGATCAGTACGAGGTCCGCTCTCTTCTTCACTGCCAACTCCAGCACCGCCTCCATCACTTGTCCCCCCCTAGCGCAGTTATGCAGGAGCGCCACCAGCTTTGCAACCCTTGGGACCGCCATCAGACGGCTACGGGTGGGGCGGTGCCACTTGGTTCCATTCCAGTTGTCTCCATCGCATCTCCAGTCCAGTCCGGGGAGGTTTCCGCTGGTACATCTCCTGGGACCCAGTTCAGCAGAGCCAATCTGCTGATGGTTGGGGTCAAGGTAGGCCACGCCGGCGGGCTGGCGCTATGAGCCACGGCCAGTCGCACAGGATGCACTAAGCATCTGGGCGTCTTAGTGGGCGATTCCGGACTGGGCATAAACGCGCATCTGCCCTGGGCGATCTCAATCGCAGTGCACTTTGCCCGGCACCTGGCATTTTGGGCAGGATGCCCTCCCCTGCAGTTGGGGCACTTCACTTCTGTGTGGGGGCAGACCTTTCCGACTTTCCTGCAGGTTGCCACCTCGCACGTGTGGTCTTCAGTCCTGTGGGTACCAGCGCAGATCGTGCAGATCGCGGCAGCCTGCTGGCACCAAAACTCTGAATGGCCCCATTGTCCGCACATGCCGCACAGGGTGTCTGCCTTGTCGGGGATGTAGGGGAGGGCGCGGAATTTGTTGCCTGCCACCACATCTCCACCAACAGCTTTTGGGCTGCCACTTTACCTGGCACCTTGAAAATTACCGATGCCGCATTCTTTGGGAGGTGTCCGGCCTAGTAGTACCGTTCGATGGTACTCACTGACTGTATCCACTTCATCGAGGTCGGAGGGACTACAACTCCTGGGTTCTCTGCCTCAAACTGCTCCCTAAGGTCCGCCAGCCCATTCTGGTGGTGGTACCGGTCGTATGGCACCAGGATCTTCAGCTCTGCCCACGTCTCGTTTGCGACAACATTAATAATCACCCTATCGGCTCTCCTGGCTGCCTCCAAAATCTCCTTCTTGAACCGCAGGAGCATTGCTGCTGATGCTCCGAATCGCGCCGTCGTTGACAGTCTCCCCTACACCGAAATCCTGAATGCTTCGGTCCGGACGTGGGCCGGTGCCACCTTGCTGAGTGTAATATTGACAAAGGCTGCTGCGCTCGCTGCCACTGCTGGGTTGATATGCAACGCGCCCACTGCCCACTCAAAGACGATTCCCTGCTCATCACGCGGGATCGACCCCTTGATGGGTTCCAGCCCTGAGGGCTCCCGTTCCGGCTTCCCATTCCGACCGACCCGCTTGTAATCCGACTGGGGGAGGGCCGCTGCTACGGCCGCCCGCTGTGCCCAATTGCTCTGCTGCTGCTGCTGCTGCTGCTGCGGCGCCCGTGGTTGCACCTGCTGCTGCCGCTGGTGCCATGGTTGCAGTGGTATTGTGAGGGCGCGGGCCCATTCCTCCTCCCACCGGCTCTCCACCGCCCGCATTCCCACCATGTATGCGATCCTCTTCCCTGCTGCCATCTCTTCGAGGCCGTGGCTGTCGTCAGTGAGGCTTGAAATCGCACGCATTGCCCTGCCATACACCTCCTCCTCCTCCGCATTAAATCTCCCTGCCTCCCATCTCTTCCGCACCTCGGCTTTTCCCGCTGCCTTTTCCACCACTCCCACCACCTTTTCCTGCTCTTTCTTTGCCACCTCCTCTTTCCTCTTCTCCTCCCGCTTCTTCTCCGCCTCTACTGTCTCGGGACGCTTCAAGATCGACCGGATTGGCGCCGCCACCCCCAGCTTCGCCACCTTAGCTGCGTCGGTGGCCGCCTGCCACCTCTGTTGCCATGCTGAGCCCCTCGGCATACAGGTGCAGCCTGGGGCTGGGGCTGGTGGTACGGCAATCTGCATCGCTTTCGCCTTTTCTTTCTCCTTCTTCCTCCTCCCCATCTCCGGTGCTGGTGACATAGGAGGCACTGGCTCCCCCAGTGCCGGTGCATGCTTTGACCCGAAAAGGCCTTCCCGTTCCACTCCTTCCATATCGCTCCATTCCTCCACCTCGTCCTCATCCTCCTCCTGCTGGGTTGTTGTCACTCCCTCCATTGCTTCTGGCTCCACGGCAGCGGTCCTCACACTCAGTGGCTGCACTGACATTGCTGCTTGCTGTACCGCCAGCATCACCACTGCCTTCCTCACCTCCCCTATTTTCACCCTCCTTCTCTCCATCAGCTCCGCCAGGTCTGTCCACTGCTTGATATCCCAGCTCGCCTTCTCCAGCATTTCCCTCTCTATGCCTTCGGTGGCTAGGAGCTTTGCGGTCAGCCTCTTCTCCCTTTCCTCCGCATCCATTATCAGCCTCGCTGCCATCCTCACTTCTCTCTCACCCTTGCCAGCCACCAGCGCTCCCATTCCTACCATCATCCGCGCTTCCAGCGCACTGACCTTCTCCTCCATTTTCCGCTCCAGCCCAGCTATGGCTGCTAGGATCTGCTCCAGCGCCAAGGCTGCCGCAAACCTAGTGGGCATCAGACATACCACTGGCCGGCGGAGCCGGCTGGGCCGTGGGGTACCCATCACCATCCTCTTGCTGCCCTTGGTCGGTGTGACCGGCACTGGTGTCGGTATCTGCCAGCATGCTGGTGTGGGCGATGCGGTTCTCGACCTCTCAGAATCCGCCGTGCCCCCCATCTCAACCTCGTTGGCCACCTCCTTCGCCAACTCGTCCGCCCCCCCGTCCAATTTCCCGACCCCCTCCCCAGAACTCTTGGTAGAGTTCCGGGTCTCCACTGTTCCCACCTCCTGCGCGCTGCTTGTGGCTGCTGCAAGGGAGCGGGCAAGTGCTCACCCCATGACTGACTTTCCAGGTGTGTCGAAAATGTCATTGCCTCCACGCCGGAAAAATTCCTGCGTGCTCTGCTGTTGCCCAGTGCCAGTGGTGGCGCGCTTGAAGTTCGGCCTCCCATGGGCTTCCCCTCCCACTCTTCCTCCACCTCCATCCCCACTTCACTGCTCTTGAGCTCGCTGAGCTCGCTCCCACTGTCATCCACCATCTCCTCCTCCCTGTACCCTCCTGTGCCTCCCACAGGCTCCGTCAGAAGGGAGCCCTCACTCGGTATGGCGCCGGCAGTCACCAACGGGGCTGCCTCGCTCGGTAGGGTCGCTTCGCTGGACATCGTGGAGTCTGTGAAGTCTTAGTGGTCGCGAGATTTGGTGGGTCGGTTGAAAGTCTTGGCGTTTTCTGGTGTTGAGTTTCGTCCGGGGTGTGTTGGTGTTGCTCGCTATGTTGAAGGTATTCTGTGAGTAGGGTTCACAGTCATGTTCACACGCCCCTGCGTACTCACACGTCCCCGCGTACTCACACGTCCCCGCATACTCACGCATTACGTACTCACGCATAGCGCGGTGCTCACGCATTCCGTACTCACAAGTTCCGTCCTCATCCGCTCCATACTCACATGCTCCATACTCACATGCCGCGGCGTACTCACGCGTTCCATAGTTGTTTTCCCGTTCACCGAGCGCTAAGACGGCAACCATTGTTGAGACCGTTTCACTGTCGCGGAGGAACTTGTTGTCTGGTACTGCCTCGTGGCTGGATGTGAGTAGAGTTCGGTTGACGGTTGTGAGTAGAGTTCGGTCAGGTGTGAGTACGGCTCAGTCTGATGTAAGTAGGGCTCGGCCCGTGGCAGTATTGGTTAGTCAATCTATATCCGACCGGAGATCGAGGGATTGTTCGGTATTATCACCATTTGCCACCATGGCACTTCCTTTTTTGCCAAAACACTTCTGATTCCGAGCAGCTTTGAGCTCATCCGATCTTTTCTTGAGAGTGCAGTCCTTCTCCATGTGGCCTGTTTCACAGCAATGCCAGCACTCGAAGTTGTCCTGCGAGCGTTTCTTGCCAGCTGATTGTCCAGTATCCTTCCTAGTGTGGGTGGGATTGCCGGGGGACTTCTTCTGAGATTCTTGCGCCTTTTTCTTGTGACAGTCGGAGATATGGTGACCCTTCTTCTTGCAGTATTGGCAGAGGAGTTTCTTTCCACTGCCATGGGAGTAGAGGAGTGCCCCAGAGGTGTTATTGCTGGGATCGTTTATCTCGTGGGTTAGCTTATTCCGTTCGTACTCACAGAGTTCGTTGATGGTTTCTTGAAGAGTGAGCGTCCCTTTGGTCAGCTGTTTCTGAAGTACGTGGGTGGCCTCACTGAATCGGATTCCTGCGAAGTTGAGTAGGTGATGGATTGTAGCATTGTCGGAGATCTCTTCCTTGGTTCCTTCGATAGGATCGCGATACTGTTGCAGGCGTTCACAGAAGGATCCGATTTTTTCGCCTGGGTGAGGCCTAACCGTGTGGAGGTTGCTCGCGTCGAGGGAGCGTTGCGTCTGGGAGTACATATTGTTGAACTGGTTACTCAGCATCGTCCACATCTCGGCTGGGTCCTGGAGACGAAGGAGTTGCCTCTGGATTGTTGTTATAATGGAGTAGCGAATGAGGGCGACAGCTGCCTTTCTTCGTTCGTTGAAGGAATCAATGGTGCATTGAAGGTTGGAGGCATCCGTTTCGCCGCTTTTCGCTCTCATCGAGTGGGCCAGAGAGGTTTAGGTTGGTATTTTTTCTTCTCCTGTGACAATTTCCCACGCATTCATCGTATCGAGTATGGTCTTCGTGTTGATCCTCCATTCGATGTAGTTCATCGTGTTCAAGCGTTCGAAGGATCCCAAGCTGGTGACATGGTAATCGTGCTTTGAGGTGGAATTGGTGGACATTGTTGGTGATGTTTGATTGGGAAGGCTTGACGATGCGGCTGAAAATAAGGGGAATGGTTTCAGGTATAGGTGTTGTGATTGATAAAGCGATCAATCCGGGCTCATAACCTATCAAGATATGTGAATCGGTATACAGTATATTCAGTGTAGAGCGAACGTCCTGGCGCGGGACGCCCCATTATATCAGTCTTGTTGGAAATACTTCTCGCACCGAGACAGTCTTTAGGTTGGCGCTTCTGCTTTACAGTTTTGTTGAGGACACGTTTACGCAAGAGCGGGGAAGTAAGAAGGGATATCTGCTGTTCTTCTTGTACTTCTCTTCCAGTTCCATATACTTGTTCAATATACGAGATATTGATCTTCACCACCGAATCGATATTCTTTCAACA
>Ga0307508_10000155_pt1 | contig 82771 bp, 73 predicted proteins | sample 9_EM_MG_FD_203089 | JGI IMG/M metagenome (GOLD analysis project Ga0307508, IMG submission 203089) | Populus trichocarpa ectomycorrhiza microbial communities from riparian zone in the Pacific Northwest, United States - 9_EM | ecosystem: Host-associated > Plants > Roots > Unclassified | place... | reverse complement strand
GGCTGTACGACGTGCAGCGGCCCGAACTCGGCGACACGCGCCGCGCGCGCGGCGTGCTGCATTCGGATGCCGATGGCACCGTGCGCTTTCGCACCGTCACGCCGACCGCCTACCCGGTGCCGACCGATGGGCCGGTCGGGCGCATGCTGCTGGCCAGCGGGCGCCACCCGTGGCGGCCGGCGCATCTGCACTTCCGCATTCGCGCGCCGGGCTTTCAGACGCTGGTGACGCACATCTTTCGCGACAACGACCCGTACCTCGACTCCGACGTGGTGTTCGGCGTGCGCTCGTCGCTGATCGGCGATTTCGTTCGGCACGATGCCGGCACCGCGCCCGATGGAACGAAGGTGGCCGTGCCGTTCTACCGCCTGAACCAGACCTTCAGGCTTGCGCCCGCAACCTGAGGCGCATCGCGATGTACTTCGCCGTGTGGGCCACCGATCACGCAGGCACGCAAGCCGCGCGCCTCGCGGTGCGCGACGCGCATCGCGCGCGTTTGCGCGAGCCGGGCGCGCACCCCGTCGTCGTCGTGGCCGGTGGGCCGACGCTGAGCGAATCCGAGGGCGCGATGAATGGCAGCCTGCTCGTGATCGAGGCCGACGACATCGAGGCGGTTCGCCGCTTCGTCGCCGAAGACCCCTATGAACTGGCGGGGGTCTACGCGCGCGTCGAGATCCGGCCGTGGCGCTGGGGCCTGGGGGCGCCGAATCGCTTGCTCAGCCCGTAGTGTCTGGCGCCACCGGCCGACGCATCGGCAGCGTCATGCGAAAGCTCGTGCCCTGCCCGACGATGCTGCTGACCTCGATGCGGCCCTGGTGCTTTTGCACGATGCCATACGACAGCGACAGCCCCAGGCCCGTGCCCTTGCCGACCGGCTTGGTCGTGAAGAAGGGTTCGAAGATGCGCTTGAGCGTGTCCGGCGGCATGCCGTGGCCGGTGTCGGCCACTTCGAGCCACACCTGATCGGCCTCGGCGCCGGTGCGGATCGTGATGCGGCCACGCTGCTCGCCCATCGCATGCGCAGCGTTGACCACGAGGTTCATCACCACCTGGTTGATCTGCGACGGCAGGCATTCGACGTCGGGGATGTCGCCGTACTCCTTGACCACATCGGCCTTGTATTTGATTTCGCTGGCGACCACGTTCAGCGTCGAGTCGATGCCCTGGTGCAGGTTGGCCCATTGAAAGTCTTGCGTCGAATCCACGTGCGAGAAGTCTTTCAGGTCCTGCACGATCTGGCGCACCCGCGCGATGCCCTGTTTGGACTCGCGCATCAGCACCGGGATGTCCTCCTTCAGGAACTCGAGCTCGATCTGTTGGCGCAGCGTGCGCAGCGCCGCGGCGACATCGGGCGCGCTCACGCTGGCCTCGGCATTCTCGTAGGCCACGAGCATCGAAAACAGCTGAGCGATGTAGCCCTCGAGCGTGCCGAAGTTCGAAAAGATGTAGCCGATCGGGTTGTTGATCTCGTGCGCCACGCCCGCGGCGAGCTGGCCGATCGACGCGAGCTTTTCCGACTGCACGAGCTGGCCTTCGAGCTGCTTGCGCTCGACGATCTGCGCCTGCAGCGCCTCGTTCGTCCGCGTGATCTCGCCGGTGCGTTCGAGCACCGCTTCTTCAAGCGCCGTGAGCTGCGCCGTCGCCTGCTGCGTCATCTCCCATTTGGCGGTCAGCGTGCTCGCCAGCTGGTACACCTCGATCGCGTCGAACGGCTTCTTCAGGATCAGCAGCCGGTCGCGCGCGTCGAGCCGCGCGATCACATCGCCCCACGCGTGGTCGGTGAAAGCGGTGCAGATCACGATCTGCAAGCGCGGGTCGGCACGCCACAGGTGTTCGATCGTCTCCAGGCCGTCCCATCCGGGCGGCATGCGCATGTCGACGAAGGCCAGCGCATACGGCCGCCCCGCATTCAGCGCGGCCTCGACCTTCGCGAGGCCCTCCTGGCCCTGGTAGGCCGAGTCGATGTCGAACACGGCGGCCGCGGCCTTCGGCGCCTCGCCGAACAAGGCGGCCTCGACCGCGCTGAGCTCCGCGTGCTTCTGTGCCTTCGGCATCAGGATCTTGCGGAAGTCCTCGTGGATCGCCTGCATGTCGTCGATCAGCAGGATGCGTCGATTCTGTAAGGGGTTCATGGCGAGCCCTCCGGGGCATCGATGGGGATGTCAAGCGTGAAGACGGCGCCGCGACCCGCGCCATCGCTGTGGGCGCTCAGGCGGCCGCCCATGTCCTGTGCCGCCAGCACGCAGCTGTGCAGCCCGAAGCCGTGGCCGTTGCTGCGCGTCGTGAAGCCGTGCGAGAACACGCGCGTCAGGTTCTGCGGTTCGATGCCCTCGCCGTTGTCGGCGACCGTGATGCGCAGCAGGCCGCCGTCGATCAAGCGTGCGGCCAGCGTGATGCACGGGCTGGCCCCGGCCGCGCCGTTCATCGCGTGCTTCGCGTTGCTGATCAGGTTGACGAGGATCTGCAGCAGGCGGTGCCGGTCCAGCGGCAGGGCCGGCAGCTCGGCCAGGTCTCGCACGACCTCGACCTTGTGACGCGTCAGCGCGCCGGCGTTCATGCGCAGCGCGTCGTCGATCAGCTCTTCGAGCTTCAACGATTGGATGACGCGTGCGGCACCGGCATACGACTGCTGCGTCGCGACGACTTCCTTGATGTGGTCGATGCTTCGCGCGAGCGTGCCGAGCTCCTCGGCCATCGCGGCGTGCTCGCCTTGCAGCGCCTGCGCGAGCTCGCGCAGGTAGACCGGCAGCAGGCGACCGCGCGCGTCCAGCGTCAGGAACGCGCCCAGGTCGCCGGCATGCGCATCGAGCAGGTCGACGGCCCGCGTCAGCCCGCCGAGCTTGGAGGTGCGCAGCTGCTCGCCGACCAGCCCGGCGGAGACGTTCACGCTGTTCAGCACATTGCCGACGTTGTGCAGCACGTTGGTCGCGATCTCGGCCATGCCGGCGACGCGCGCCGCGGCCAGCAGCTGGGATTGCGAGTGCTGCAGCGATTCGGCCATCTGGTTCATCGCGCGCGCCAGGATCGCGAATTCGCGCTCGCCGCCCTGCGGCGCGCGCGCACCGAGGTCGCCCGCGGCCACCTGCTTCGAGAACGCGATCAGTTGCGCCAGCGAGCCGGTGATGCGCCGCGAGAAGACCAGCGCGACGGCGGCGCCGAGCAGCGTCGCGATCGCGACCGCGATGCCGACGGTCCAGCGCGTGACGCTGGCCGCGCGCTCGACGCCGCTGCGGGTCTGCAGCGCGCGCTTGCTGGCGACCGTGTGCAGGTCTTCGAGCAGGGGCTCGATCGCGAGCGCCGCGGCGCTGGCGCCCTGCTGCGCCCGGTTCGCCGGCTCGGCCTGGCCGGGCTCGCCGTACAACGCGGCGAATGCCTGCAACGCGGTCTCGTAGGCCTTTGCCTGCTGCTCGATGCGGTCGATCCGGTCGCGGAACTCCGGCTCCGACGCGATGATCCGCACGCTGGTCAGGTACTCGCGCAAGTCCGTCAGATGGGTCTGCAGCCCCGACGCCAGGCGTTCGCGCGCCTCGACCACGCCGAGCGTCTCGACCGAGCGCAGGAAGTCGCTTTCGGCGCCGCGCGCCTTTTGCATCGCGAGCGCACTGCGCAGGCTGAGATCGGCCATGCGGCCGTCGCTGTTCAGCAGCTTGTCGATCGCGGCCACCGAGCGCTGCTCGCTCAGATGAAAGGCCGCGCCGAGGCCGAGCATCAGCGCGATGACGACGCCGAACGCGAGCCCGATCTCGAGCTTCAGGCTGCGGCCACGGCCGCGACGCCGTCGATCCGGGCGCAGCGCTGCGCTCGCCAGCTCCCGCAGCGAGCGAGCGTGCGCCGCTGCGTCAATGCGAGCGCTCATCGTCGACCATCTTCAAGAACTTGCGCGCGTTGTCTTCACCGACGAAGCGGGTGATCTCTTGCCGCGTCGGTTCGACCGCCGCGCGGAACGGGCGCGGGTCGGGGCGCGTGATCTTCACGCCGGCCGCGGTCATCTTGGCGATCAGCTCGTCCTCTTCGGCAATGATGGCGCGGCGCATGCCGTCGCCGGCCGCCTTGCTCTCTTCGCGCACCATCTTCTGCTGCGCCGGCGTCAGCTTGGCCCAGGTCTTCACGCTCATCAGGTGCAGCGTGTTGTAGTAGACGTGCCGGGTCAGCGCGAGATGCTTCTGCACCTCGTGAAGCTGGTTGTAGTAGATGACGTTGAGCGGGTTCTCCTGGCCGTCGATCACACCCTCGGCCAAGGCCTTGTGCAGCTCCTTGAAGCCGATCTTGCTGACCTCGGCGCCGAGCGCCTGCATCGTCGCCTCGAGCTCGACCACCGGTGGCACGCGGATCTTCAAGCCGCGCACGTCCTCGGGCTTGTTGATCGGGCGCTTGCTGTTGCTCAGGTTGCGAAAGCCCCATTCCCAGTTCGACAGGATCACGAAGCCCTGCTTCTCGGCCAGCGGCGCGAGCCAGCTCATCAAGGGCCCATCGAGCACGCGGTGCGCGTGGGCATAGCTGTCGAACACATAGGGCATCACGACGACGGCGAACGTCTTCTCGTACTTGATCATGTAGTTCAGGGACGAGACGTCCATGTCGATCGCACCGAGCCTGAGTTTTTGCAGCGTCTCGTTTTGGCTACCGAGCTGGGCCGCCGGAAAGATGTCGACCTTGATCTGACCGTCGCTGCGCTGCTCGACGCGTTTCGCGAACTGCAGCGCCGCCAAGTGCGCCGGGTGCGTCGTGACGGCGGCATGCGTCAGCGTCAGCGTGATCGGCTCGGCACGCACCGCGAACGCGACGCTTGCCAGCACGGCGATGAGCATCAAGCGAATGGTGGTCATGGCTCGACTGTCCTTCCGGTGTCGCAATCTCATTGCAAAGGAGCGACCGCGCAAACAGGTCATGGCGACAAGAAGAACGGAGGCAATACGGGGCAATAGGGAGTACGGGCCACCCACGGACCGCACGCCCTGGTCTTCGACCCTGGTGCGGTCAACTTGAGGGCGCTGCGCGGCGCTGCCATGCAGCGCGATCGCCAGGGTGCGAAGTACGCCACGTCACGCTTGCCCTGACGGCCAGGGCAGGCGACTGCAGGCGGCGTGGCTCGGCTACCGGTCGACGTACCACGGCGTCTGCGGCGCCGCATCGAACCGCATGCCCGTCGCATAGGCGAGCACCGACTCCTCGGTGAAGTGCTCGCCGTCGGCGGGGTTCAGCGAGCCGGCAATGCGGCCCTCGCACATCACGAGTGCGCGATCGCACACGCGAACAATCTCCTCGGCATCGGACGACACCCACAGGATGGCGATACCGGCGAGGGCCAGTTCACGGACCAGGTCGACGACCTCGACCTTGGCCTGTGCATCCAGGTTGCGGGTGGGCTCGTCCAGGATCAGCAGCTTCGGCTGCATGACGAGGCCGCGCGCCAGCGCGAGCTTCTGGCGCAAACCCGCCGACAGCTCGTTGGCCCAAAGCCCATCGGCGGGCAGTTGAATGTGCAGGCGCTGCATGGCCTCGCGGCATCTGCGGGCCAGCTCCGCGTCGTCGCAGAACAGGCCCAGCTTTCGATGCTGCGCCACCAGCCCCATCGTGATGTTGTCCTGCGGGCTCATGCGCGGGAACAGGCCTTCATCGCCCTGCCCTTCGGGCACATACACGATGCCGGCGCGCAGTGCCTGCGCCGGGCCGTGGAACACGGCGTCTGTGCCGTTGATGCGGATGCGGCCAGCTCGCTTCGGGTCGGCGCCGCAGAGCAAGCGGCACAGGCGCGAACGCCCCGAGCCCACGAGACCGGTGAGCCCGACGATGTCGCCGGCGGCGAGCTCGAAGCTGGCCGGTTCGATGCGGTCCCCGTCGGTCAGCTCGCGGACTTGCAGCAGCGCAGTCGAAGTGCCCGCGCTCTCCGATCGATCATGTCGCCGCGCCGGGCGACGCGGTGGACGGGCCGTGCCCTGGCTCATCAGGTTGATCACGGCCCGGGTGCTGATCGCTTCGCCTTGCAGCGTGCCCATCACGTGCCCGTCTTGCAGGACCGTGATGCGATCGGCCAGCGAATAGATTTCGTTCAAGCGGTGCGAGATGTAGATGATGGCCATGCCCTGTTGGCGCAGATGGCAGATCACCTCCAGCAGCTTCTCGCCGTCGCGGTCCCCGAGGCTGGACGTGGGCTCGTCGAGCACCAGCACGCGGCCGGCACGTGCGATGGCGCGCGCGATCACCACCAGCTGCTGCTGTGCGGCGCTGAGCCGCCAGACCGGTGTGCGCGGGTCGAAGGTGGCGCCGACTTGCTCCAGCGCTGCGGCCGAGGCTTCGAAGGTCTGCCCCCAGTTGAGCCACGGACCCCAGCGGAGTTCGGCCCCGACGTGGATGTTCTCGGCCGCGGAAAGGTTGGGCATCACGCCGATGTCTTGCGGGACCTGGTTGATGCCCAGGCGGCGGCTGTCGAGCGGCGTGCGCAGCTTGACGGCTTGCCCCGCGACCAGGATGTCGCCGGCGTCGGCAGGCAAGACGCCGCCCAGGATCTTCATCAGCGTCGACTTGCCTGCACCGTTCTCGCCGATCAAGGCATGCACCTCTCCCGGGTAGGCGCGGAAATCAACCTGGTCGAGCGCCACCACGCCGGGGTATCGCTTGCACAGGCCGCGCACTTCGAGCACAGGCGCGGTCGATGTCGTGGGCATGGCGGGTCTCCGATGTGGTGATGCGCCTGCGATTCAGGCGTCGGCCACCACGACCTCGAGGCCGCGGTCGCCGATGGCAGCGCGTGCGTCAGTGTCCAACGCGGCGTCCGTCACGAGGCAATGGATATCCCGCAGGTTGGCGATCCGAAGCATCGATTGCTTGCCCCAACGAGACGAGTCGGCGATCAGCGCGATCCAGCTGGCGTGCTGCATCGCGGCGCGCTTGACCTCGATCTCGGGCAGGTGCTTGCCGGAGATCCCGAACTCGACGTTGTAGCCATCGGCACACAGGAAGCAGCGATCGAAGCGCATCGCCTCGAGCAGGCGGATGGCTTGCTGCCCGACCACCGCGCCTGAGCCGCGCACCTCGCCGCCGAGTTGGATCACGTTGGCGGAATCGCTGCACAACAGCGCCGAGACGGCCACGGCATTGGTCACGACGCGCAGATTCGGCAGCTCGCGCTGGCGCAAGGCGCGGGCCAGCGCCAGTGCCGCGCTTCCGTTGTCGAGATAGATCGTCTCGCCATCGCTGACCTGATCGGCCGCGGCTTCGGCAATGGCGCGTTCGGTATGGGCCTCCTGGTCGGTGGGCGCGGCCAAGGCGTCGGCGCGCCGCAGCATGCGCACGCCACCGCGAACCCGCTTGACCTGCCCCTTCTCGGCCAGCTCGCTGAGATCCCGGCGGATCGTCATTTCGCTAACGCTCAAGTCCTGGGCCAGCGCCTGGTTGGTGCGAAACCCATGCGCCGTCAGCAGCGCCAGGATGCGGTCGATTCGCTGTGCTTGAAGAATGACAACCCCCGCGTGCCTGTTCGATTCTGTTCGCAGGGTATCAAATTTGCGAAGCCGTTTGCACGGCCAGTGCTGGGGTAAGTCCGGATGACCTCGGGTTGTGGCGTGGTTAGATTGTGTTCATAGTTGTCCGATTTTGATAGTTGTTGATCGATTCGAACGCGACCTCCGACCCATGCACCCGAGACCTGACAGCCTCCGACCCGTTACCGCGGCGTTGCCGATCCGGCTCAGCGCCCGCGGCATCGGCAAGCGTTTTCCGGGTGTCGTGGCACTCGACAAGGTGGACCTGACGCTGCGCGGCGGCGAAGTGCACGCCTTGATGGGCGAGAACGGCGCCGGCAAGTCGACGCTGCTGAAGATCCTCACTGGCCTCTACGCTTGCGACGAAGGTGCGATCGAACTCGACGGTGCGCGCGTGCAGCCGAGCGACCCGCGCGACGCCCAGCGCCTGGGCATCTCGATCATTCACCAGGAGCTCAACCAGGTGCCGGAGCTGAGCGTCTACGAGAACTTCTTTCTCGGGCGCGAGCGCCGTTCTGCCATGGGCTGGCTGGACCGCGTCGCCATGCGCATTGAGACCAGCCGCTGGCTGGCCGAAGTCGGCCTGAGCTTGCAGCCCAACCGCTTGCTGCGCGGCCTGCGCGTGGCCGAACGCCAGTTGCTGGAGATCGCCAAGGCCATCAGCATCGACGCCAAGGTGCTGTTGATGGACGAACCGACCACCGCATTGAGCGGCGACGAGGTGAAGCAGATGTTCCGCATCACCCGCAGCCTGCGCGACCGCGGCATGGCCATCGTCTACATCTCGCACCGCATGGACGAAGTGTTCGAGATCGCCGACCGCATCACGGTGCTGCGCGACGGGCGTCTCGTCGACTGCCGCCCCGCCGCCGACTACACCCGCGACTCGCTGATCACGCAGATGGTCGGCCGGCCGTTGCCGGAGTTCTTCCCCGAAGTCAAACCGCACCTGGGCGCCGAATTGATCCGCGTGCGCGGCCTCAGCGTGGTCGCGCGTGCCGGCAAGCAGCGCCTGACCGACATCAACCTGCATGTCAGCGCCGGCGAGGTCGTCGGCCTGGCCGGGCTGCTGGGTGCCGGGCGCACCGAGTTGCTGGAGGCGATCTTCGGCGTGGCGCCACCGTCGACGCGCGCGGGCGACATCAGCATCAACGGCAAGCCGACGCGCTTCGATTCGCCGCGCGACGCCATCGCCGCAGGGCTGGGCTTCGTGGCCGAAGACCGCAAGGGCCAGAGCCTGGCGCTGGGTCGCCCGGTGAGCGAGAACGTCACGCTGGCCGGCCTGGCGCGCTTCGTCAGCAACGGCCTGATCAATCTGCGCGAAGAGGCGCACGGCGTCGATGCCGCGATACGCGCCTTGCGCATCAAGACGCCCACCGCGGCGACGCCGGTCGGCCTGCTCTCCGGCGGCAACCAGCAGAAGGTGGTGTTTGCGCGCCATTGGCTGACCCAGCCCAAGGTGTTCCTGCTCGATGAGCCCACCCAAGGCATCGATGTCGGCGCCAAGGCCGAGATCTATGCGCTGGTTCGCCGACTCGCCGACGATGGCGCCGCGGTGTTGCTGGCCTCGAGCGACATGCCCGAACTGCTGGCCTTGTGCGACCGCATCGTGGTGATGTGCGCCGGCACGATCGCCGGCGAACTGAGTCGCCAGGACGCATCCCAGGAACGCATTCTCGACCTGGCCACCCGCTTCGGTCATGGCGCGGCACCCGACAACGATTCAAAGGCAAAGGCGACCACCGCATGAGTTCCACCCTCGCTCTGCCCCGGATCAACAAGCTGGTCGTGTTGCACACCGCCGTGCGCTTCCAGGGTTTTCTGGGCCTGCTGATCGTGTTCTTGCTCGGTGTGGCCTTCGCACCCGTGAAGGACGCAACCAACCTGTTCCTGGACGTCACCAACCAGATGAACATCCTGCGCTATGTGGCCGAGACCGGCATCATCGCGATCGGCATGACGCTGGTGATTCTGGTCGGCGAGATCGATCTCTCGGTGGGTGCCGTGCTGGCCTTCGGCGCCACGCTCACGGCCTATCTGCTGACCACCGCGCAGTTCGGGTCGCTGGGCACGCTCGTCGTCGTGCTGGCCAGCGGTGCGGCCTTCGGCTTCGTCAATGGCGCGGTCAGCAGCGCCTTTCGCATCCCGAGCTTTGTCGTCACGCTGGCGATGATGAGCTTTGCGCGCGGTCTGGCGCGGCTGGTATTCGGTGGCGTGGCGATCCCGCTGCTGGCGATCAGCCAGGGCGGCTCGGCGCCGGAAGAGGCGTTCTTCGTCAACATGCGCCTGGGCGGCGTCATCCCGGTGCCTGCGCTGCTGATGTTTGCCGTGGCCATCATCGCCTCGCTCGCGCTGCGCTACACGCCGTACGGCCGGCATGTCTACGCGGTCGGCGGCAACCCGGTGGCGGCCCACCTGTCCGGCGTGCGGGTCGAGTTCACGAAGGTCATGGTGTTTGCGTTGTGCGGTGTGCTGACCGCACTCGCCTCCTTCGTGCACGCCATCCAGCTCAACCAGGGCGCGCCCAACGACGGCTTCGCTTACGAGCTGAACGCGATCGCTGCGGTCGTCATCGGCGGCACCAGCCTGCAGGGCGGCATCGGCACCGTGGCCGGCGCGGTCGCGGGCGCCTGGATGCTCGGAATGATCGACAACATCCTGAACCTCAACAACGTCCAGGCCGATGTGCAACTGCTGGTCAAGGGCACCTTGATCGTCGTCGCCGTCGCCTTGCAAAGGCTGCAGCGGCGCGCCTGATCACCGAGCCGCAGCACGGGCCGCGGTGCCCGTCATCACCCCGCGAAGCCCACTCATCCCATCCCATGAGGAGACAACTCCATGACCATAAGAATCGCCCCGCTGACCCTGGCCGTGCTGGCCGCCACCACGCTGCTGCATGCGCCGCAGCTGCGAGCCGAGGACAAGAAGTACACCATCGGCTTCTCGCAACTGGCTTTCGACGACCCTTGGCGCGTCGCCTTCAACAACCAGATGACGAGGGCCGCGGCGAAGCACCCCGACTTCAAGCTCGTCATCGTCAATGCGCAGCGCGACAGCTCCAAGCAAGTCGCCGACGTCGAAACCCTGCTGCAGCAGCGGGTCGATGCGCTCATCATCTCGCCCAACGAGGCGGCACCGCTGACCTCCATCGTGAAGAAGGCTTTTGATGCGGGCGTCCCGGTGATCGTGCTGGACCGCGCGGTGCTCGGCGAGTCGTACACGATGTTCATCGGGGCCGACAACAAGTTCATCGGCAACAAGGCCGGCGCCTATGTGGCGAAGTGGTGCGCCGAGAAGAACTACAACCCTTGCAACGTGCTCGAGATTTCGGGCTTGTCGGGCTCGACCCCGGCGCAGGAGCGGGCCTCGGGCTTTCGTGAAGGCATCAAGGCCAACGCCAACGTCAAGCTCGCGACCAGCGTGACCAGCGAATGGCAGAAGGCCAAGGCCGTGCCGGCCGCCGCCGCGGCCTTCCAGGGCAACAAGAACTTCCAGGTGGTCTATGCCCACAACGACGACTCGACCGAAGGCGGCTACATCGCCGCGAAGAACGCCAACCTCGACGTGAGCAAGATGCTGTTCCTCGGCATCGACGGGCTGCCCGACAAGAACGGCGCCATCGTGAGCATCCTGCAGGGCCGGCTCGGCGCGTCCTTCGTCTACCCCAACGGTGCAGCCGAGGCAATCGAGTGGGCCGACAAGATCCTGAAGAAGGGCGAGAAGCCGCCGAAGAAGGTCACGCTCGGCACCGACGAGATCACCGCCGTCAACGCCAAGTCGATGTGCGAGAAGTACGACTGCGAAGCCAAGTGATGTCGGCGGTCTACGAACAAGCGGCTTGGACCTGGTGGCTGTGACCCGGCTCGCTCGATGACGTCACCGTCACCGCGGTGCCGGCCTTGAGCAGCCGCAGGTTCGCCACCGTCAGCGTCACCGAGTGGGTGTGGCCGGCGGTCCCTTTGATGTCGTAGACCTTGTCGACAGTCGAATCGAGATCGGCCGCGGCAATGGTCAGCACATGGCCGTGGTTGCCTGCGATCGTGTCGCTGCACGCGAGTGCCGTCGCCGTGGTCGACGTCGGCAGGCTGAGGTAATGTTGCCCCAAGGCCGTGAGTTGGCCATCGGCACCCAGCAGGCTGGTGAAGTGAGTGTCGTTGTCCCAGCGGCCCGTGAACCATGCATAGCGGAACACGTCTGCACGCGACTCGCACAAGGCCACCATCTCGGTCATCTGCGCGATCTGCTTGTCGGCGGTATCGATCGCGGCGCTGCCGTCGCCCACATGCCAGTTCGCCATCTCGGTGACCCAGAACGGCTTGCCGTACTTCACCAGCCGATCGAGCTGGGCCGCGAGCCCGTAGTCGTACCAGTGGAAGCCGAGATAGTCGATCTGCGGATCGCGCCCCGAGTTGGCGGCGCGGTAGGCCGCGTAGAACGCGTCCATCCAGACCACGGGGTCGGCGTAGCCGGTCAGGTTGCCCCAGGTGATCTGCGGCCCGACGATCTTGACGCCGGTGTCCGCCGCGATCTTCTCGATCCGCGGCCACAGGTCGGCGGCCTGCTGCGGCGTGCGAGTCGCCTGGCCGTTCAGGTTCGGCTCGTTGAGCGCCAGCAGGTAGAGGATCTTCGGGTTGGCCAGCAGCATCTGCGTGATCTGCGCGTCGTCGAAGGTCTGGTTCCACAGCATCGGGATGAAGTCCATGCCGTAGAGATCGCCCAGCGCGCTCACCGTGCCGCCATGCGGCTGGTCACTCCAGTCGTACCACCAGCTCACGCCGGGCGCCAAGGCAGTGAAGTCGACTGCTTTCGTGAGGTCATAGGCGATGCCGCGCTTCGCGCTCTTCGTCACCGCGGGCGCTGCTGACGGTGCCGGGCTAGGGGCGGGGCTCGGCGCAGGACTCGGTGCAGGTGCCGGGCTCGGCGAAGGCGCAGGGCTCGGTGCGGGTGCGGGTGCGGGCGAAGGTGACGGCGATCCACCCCCCGCGCTTGTCGGCGCCGGCGCGCTGCTGTCGCTGCTGGAGCCGCCCCCGCCCCCGCAAGCCGCTACGGCGGCGCTTGCGGCGACAACCAAGATCCAGCGCCGCCGATCCGGGTCGGGCCGGCCGCCGTTGTCGACGCCCATGGCGCCCGCTGCCGGGGCCGCCTGCTCTACATCACGTGGTTTCATGCCGGTTCGCCAGTGGGTCACAGGGAGTTCAGGAACGCCAGCAAGGCATCTCGGTCCGTCTTGGACAGCGCCACGAATCGCTGCCGGCTCGCCGCGCCCTCGCCGCCGTGCCAGAGAATGGCCTCGGTCAGCGTGCGTGCGCGGCTGTCGTGCAGATAACCCACCTTGACGGTGCTGCCGGCCACCTTCTCGGTATAGCCAATGCCCCACAGCGCCGAGGTGCGCCACATGTTACCGGTCGCCTGACCCTCGATGAGGGTATCGGCCAGGTCGGTGCCCATGTCGTGCAGCAGCAAGTCGGTGTAGGGCTTGATCGTCTGGTTGCGCACTTCCGCGAGTTCGGAGACGTTGCCGGTCTTCATCTCGCTGACGTGGCAAGACGTGCACTTCATCGTCTCGAAGACCTTGGCGCCCGCGGCCACCTGCGTCGGGTTGACGTCCAGGTAGGACAGCGGCGTCACGCCCTTCGGGAAGCCGCTCGCGAGGCTGCGCTGCGCCGGCACGGCCAGCAGGCCGAGGTAGCGCGTGATCAGCTGCAGGGCGTCTTCGCTCAACCCCGGTTCGACCTTGGCCGCGGCCGTGCAATTGGCCGGCCCGGCCAGGCAGTCGCGGTTCGGATAGACCGGCGACGTGACCGACATGTCGAGCAATGCCGCCCCGGCAGCCTGATGGCGCAGGCTGACCTTGGCCGCCTTCCACCCATAGCGGCCCAGGCGCACGGCCTTGGTCTCCGGGTCATAGGCGTAGTTGGCCACGCCCTTCACGCCGTCGGCGTCAGCCGTGGTGCGAACACGCGCGAGGATGTCGGCATCGGTGACCGCCTCGAGCAGCCCCATGCCGATCAGCGGCTGGGCGCTGCGCAGCGAATACACGCTGGGCATCGCGCCGTCGAAGGCAACCTTGGGCTTGCGCAGCTCGACCGCCGTGCCGTCGGCCAACGTCACGGTCTTGACGTCGAAGCCCGCGACGCGAACGCTGGTGCCCCAGTCCTGCGCCGCGCCGGTGGTGAGCGATCGCGCGTTCATCTGAACGGTCAGGCCGTAGGTCGGGTGTGGCACCTGCTTGCCATTGGCGTCGGTCGTGGCCGTGCGCACCGCCATCGTCTCCAGCCGCTGATTGACCGTCGTCGGCGCCAGGCCGCGGCCGTTGTTGATGTGGCAGCCGAAGCACGACGACTGGTTGAAGTGCGCCCCTTGCAAGCCCACCGCCGCGGTGTTGCGGTCGTTGCCGGCTTCGTTGTGGTCGCCGGTGTACATGTTGGTGTGGATCCAGCGGCGCCCTTCGACGAAGCGCTGCATGTTCTGCATGCCGATCTGGTTGTTCGGCTGCTGGAACATGAAGGTCGCGTTGTCGGCGTAGTCGTACGACACCGAACCGAGTCCGCCCTGCAAGGCCTCTGCCGGCAGCGGCGCGTTCAGCAGCCGCGGCTGCACGCCGTACCAGGGGCGCAGGCCGCTGCCGACGACGTAGGTCAGTTCGTTGGTGTAGTAGCGGAAGGCACCGCTGTCGCCCACGGCATCCATCGATGCGCGGCTCGAGAAGAACGAGCCGCTGAACTCGATCGCATCACCGACTTTGATCGGGTGCGAGGGCACGTCGACGCCGTTGGGAACCATCACGCCATCGGCGTTGGCGGCAATGTCCGAGTGCCCGGGGACATTGTCCAGCACCAAGCTGCAGCCGTCGTTGGCGCCGAAGACGCCGTTGTAGCCGGCACCGGGCGTGCGCAGCGCGGTTTGCGGCGGCTTGGGCACGACAGCGCAGGCGGTCACGCCTGTGAAGCCCGCGGTGTAGGTCGAGTCGTCGAGCAGGTCGCCTGGGGACATCCAGCCGTAGCCGGTCACGTGCGGGTCGTCGAAGCGGCGGAAGAACACGCTGCCCCCACCTCTTTGCGCCTGCTGGAAGTACTGATTCATGATGAGCTTCGGCTGGGTCACGCCCGCGACCTTGCTGTTGTCGATGATCTCGACGCCCCAGGTGCGGTTCTTGAAGTAGTTCGCCACGAAGTTCAGGTAAGCGCCCGGCCCTTTGTCCTGGGGGTTGCCCGCCGCGTCCACGGTGTCGTTGACGCCGAAGCCGATCTCGTTCCAGTCCTCCCCGCGCTCGCGCGCATGGCGGGAGCGGCCGACCAAGCCGAAACGCGTGACCAAGGTGCCATCGGCCAGCGTGAACTGCACCGTCTCCAGCGGCGCTTGCGAGGCCGGTGTGGCTGCGAGGCCGTCGCCGTTCGCCGGGAAGGGAACGACCGAGGTCGCCAGCGCGGGCAAGGAGTTGTCGCTGCCGGGCGACTTGAACGAGACTTCAAACAGCGAGTAGCCATACTGCGTGGCACGCGCCACGCCTTGCAGGCGCACAAAGCGGACATTCGCGTTGAGGTTGAAGAACTCTTCGGTGCCGCCCTTGCCGCCCACCACGTAGCGAAGCTGGTACCAGGTCTGCCCATCGTCGGAGACTTGGATCGCGTACTCCTTGCCGTAGGCGTTTTGCCAGGACAACGTCATGTAGCCGAGCTTCGTCTTGGCGCCGAAGTCGAACTGGATCCACGCGGTGTCTTCGAAGGCGCTGGACCACCTTGTGGTCATGTCTCCGTCGATGGCCTTGGGCGCTGTGGTTGCGTCGCCCTCGGTCGCCGAGGAGGTCGCGGTGACCGGCTTGACCGCAACGCCCGGGTTGCTCAGGTCAATGCCGGCAGGCAATTGCAGCGCGGTCGGCAGTGAGGACACAGAGTCTGCCGAAGACGTCGGGAGCGGCGCGGGCGCCGGCGCGGGCACGGGCTCGAGTGCAGGCTCATCAACAGCGGGGGCAGGTGCGGGGGCCGGCGCAGGGCTGGAAGTCGAATCACTGGTGGACGTCGAACTGCTCGCGGCCGAACCGGAACCGCTTCCACCGCCGCACGCAGAAAGAGACATGACGGCACTGAACATCACCCCCAAGGCCAGGGTGGTATGCGACCGCAGGCGATCTCGCTCGACGGCGAACGTTTGCTCATTCATGGGCTTCCCTCTTTGTGCTTTGACTTCTTGTTCGGTGGACGGCATTGCGCAGCCCACCACCAGCGAATCAAGTCAGCGACGGGCGCATGCACCCATGGCGAACTGGAAGCGATGATCAACAAAATCCGGACGCGGGCAAGCAAGCTTTCCGTTGGTTGCAGCGTTGACAGTCTTGCGTCGCGATCGACCCAACTCGACCGGACGATTCGCCGATCTTTCGGGTTTTGCCTTGAAATTCAAAGCGCTATGGAGCAAATTGCAGCAATTTGAAATTCGGCTGGACGATGTTGGTCACCTCAGCCCCTGAGCCGATATCCCGATGCATAGACGGACTCGAGGCTCAGCGGCGTCGGCTGCTGGCTGGAGATGAGCGCGCACTTCTTGCGCAGCTTGCAGACATGCTGCTCGATCGATCGCTTGTTCTCGGCACTCGCGTTGCCGTAGCTGACGGCCAACAGCATGTCGAAGGTCGCGAGCTGGCCATGGTGCTCGAAAAGAACCTGTGCCAAGTTGCACTCGCGAACCGTCAGCCGCACCTGATGCCCCGGTGACGCCAGGATGCGCTGCATCACGTGGAGCGAATAGACGCCGGCCCGAAGCGGCGGTTGCTGTTGGGCTGCGGCCCTCGAACGAACACGCGCCAGCACACGCTGAACCAGCCCCACCGCCCCTTCGGCATGAGTGGCGTAGTCGTCCGCCCCCAGCATCAAGGCTTGCGCAATGGAATGGGCGTCGCCCACACCGACCACGATGATCGGTATGCGCGATGCGACCTGGGGTTGCAGGGCTTCCAGCCAGGGGCGAGACAACGCGTGCTGATCCTGAACCAGGATCGCGTCGAAGGCCTTGTCCCGGCACGCCAGGAGCAGAGCGTGGGCCTCGGAGAACTGGTCGACCGGGATGGCTCTGGCTTCGAACGCGCTCATCGCGTCAACGCCTTCCGCGGCAAGCGCCCAAAGTGCGGCAATTCTCACAAGTCAGCACAGCGTCCTGGTCGGCCGGTGATGCGGCGCGCGGCCGGACACTCCGCCCGACTTCTCTGGGCACAGCGAATGCGATCCATATTCCCTCTCTTCTTGGTTTTTGACGTGACGCAATCCACGATCACGGGCATTCGGTGATGCCGCTGACCCCACCAGTGCAGTTTGCGTGCCCACCGACAGATGCGACGGTTTGTCGGCAGCGGCTGGCGCCAAGGCTTCTTTGATGTTCCTGCGGGCGCGACTCTAGCCACGCGAAACAACGAAGGGAAATGGTCTTTTTCGATGAGGCCCATTGAGACGAGCGATGTCAGGCTTCTTGAACGAGTTTCGACCGACGATCGCAGCCCACGCGATCGGGCCCGCCCTCAAACCCATGCCATTTGCATTCGGCACATCAGAACTGGAACAACACCCATGATCAACAGACGTGCATTTTCTGTCTCGCTTGCCGCGGGCGCCGCAGCGTCGCTAGTCACCGCTTCGGCCACAGCCCAAGTCAGCCCACGCGTTCGAAACGTCGTGCTCGTGCACGGCGCGTATGCCGATGGCTCGTCGTGGGCCGAGGTGATCGGACGCCTTCAGGCCGCGGGCTTGCGAGCGACGGCGGTACAGAACCCATTGACGTCCCTGGCGGACGACGTCGAGGCCACCCGCCGAATCCTTGCGCTTCAAGACGGGCCCACGGTACTCGTCGGCCATTCGTGGGCGGGGACGGTCATCAGCCAGGCCGGTGTCGACCCCAAGGTCTCGGCCCTCGTCTATGTGGCCGCGCGTGCGCCAGACGCAGGCGAAGACTATGGCGCGCTGGCCGCCAAGTTCCCGAAGCCCCCGGCGAGTGCCGGCCTTATCGCGTCCGAAGGTTTTGCGCAGCTGAGCGAAGACGCCTTCCTGAACTTCTTCGCGGGCGATGTCGACCCCGCCAGGGCGCGCGTTCTCTACGCACTTCAGGGGCGCATTTCCACCACCCTCTTCGCCGGCAGGACCACGGCCGCGGCATGGAAGAGCAAGCCCTCCTGGTACGCCGTCTCGAAGAACGACAAGACAACCGCGCCCGAACTGCAGCGCTTTCTTGCCGAGCGGATGAAGGCCAAGACCATCGAACTCGAGTCCAGCCATGTCTCGCTGATCTCTCACCCGAAAGAGATCACCGAGCTGATTCTCGAGGCCGCGGCAAGCAGCTAGAAACGAGCGGGAGCGCCGGGTGCGCGTCAGTTCAGAAGCTCATCCGGCGGCGCCTTGCAAGGCGTCGTCGAAGATCGCCACCGCGCGCGTCCAGCCGGCCGAAGCCGCGCGGATCTTGTGCGGGAAGCAGCTGATGTAGAAGCCGTCGGCCGGCAGCGCTTCGAGGTTGTGCAGCTTCTCGAGGTGGCAATAGCCGATGTCGCGGCCGGCCTTGTGGCCTTCCCAGATCAGGCTGACATCGCCGGTCTCGGCGATCTTCTTGGCGGTGTAGGCGAAGGGCGCGTCCCAGCTCCAGGCATCGGTGCCGGTCAGGCGCACCCCGCGCTCCAGCAAATACATCGTGGCCTCGTAGCCCATGCCGCAGCCGGTGCGGACGAAGTCCGGCTGGCCGTAGCGCGCGCCGGCACGCGTGTTGACGACGACGATCTCCAGCGGCTTGAGCATGTGGCCGATGCGGGCGAGCTCCTGCTCGACGTCATGGGCGGTGGCCACATAGCCATCGGCGAAGTGGCGAAAGTCCAGCTTCACGCCGGGCTGGAAGCACCACTCCAGCGGCACCTCGTCGATGGTGATGGAACGCTGCGGCTCGCCCTTGAGCTTGCGGTCCATGGTCGAGTGGAAGTGATAGGGCGCGTCCAGATGCGTGCCGCTGTGCGTGGTCAGCCGCACCCATTCGGCCGCGGCGGCTTCGCCGTCCGGGTAGTCCTCGGCCCGCGTGCCGGGGATCATCGCGATGAACTCGGCCAGCGTGTCCGCGTGCTTCTGGTACTCGATCTTCGGCGCCAGCATCGGCGGGTCGGACAGCACCTCGTTTTCGAGATAGATCGACAGATCGACAAAACGGCGATTCACGTTGCGTTCCTTTTCTTGGCACTCATTTCGCGCACATCAACGCTGCCAGCGCAGCAGGCGCCGTTCAGCCGCACCGAGCAGTGCATTGCTGACGAAGCCGATCACCCCCAGCAGCGCGACACCGGCGAACAGATCGGCCGCGCGGAAGCTGCGCGCGGCCATCACGATGGCCGTGCCCAGCCCTGGTTGCGAGGCCAGCATCTCGCCGACGATGGCCAGGATCAGCGCGATCGTCAGCGACAACCGCATGCCCGCCAGCGCATCGGGCAAGGCATTGGGCAGACCGATCTTGACGATGAATTCGCGACGCGAGAGCTGCAGCACCTGGGCCACCTCGCTCAATCGGGGCTCCACCGCTGCGAAGCCGTGCACGGTGGACAACAGCACCGGCCACATCGCACCGAAGGCGATGACCAGCAGCACCATCGCCGGCGAAAGCCCGATCAGCGCGATGAACACCGGGATCAGCGCCGAAGCCGGCAGCGGCCGCACGAGCTCGAGCATCGGTTGCAGCCAGGCTCGCAGCACCGGCGAGCTGCCGATCAGCGCGCCCAACGCCATGCCGATCAGCGAGGCCAGCACCCAGCCGTAGACCATGCGCTCGACGGTGCCCCAGGCCAAGGCCAGCAAGTCGCCTTCGCGCAGGCCCTCGGCCAACGCTTGTGCCGTCGCCTGCGGGCTGGGCAGGAAGACCGGCGAGACCCACCCGAGGGTCGTCACCACGGCCCAGCCGGCCAGCAGCGCAGCGGTGACAGCGACGCTGGACGCGGCACCGCGCCAGTCCCATGTATCGGCGCTCATGCCGGCGCTCCTTGCCGAAACCAGCGCCGCTCCAACGCCAGCAACCCAGCGCTCAAGCCCCAGCCAAGCAGGCCGACCCACACCAGCAAGGCCAGCATGCGTTCCGGCGCCAGGGCTTGCTGAGCGGCGATCAAGGCGTAGCCGAGGCCTTGCGGATTGGTCGCGATCTCGGTCGTCACCGCGACCACCAGCGCAATGCCGACACTGAGGCGGAACGCGACGAAGACGCGCGGCAAAGCCGCCGGCAGCACGATCTTCGCGGCACGCTGGCCGACGTTCAGCGCCAGCACTTGCGCCACCTCCAGCAGCCGCGGTTCGACCGAGCGCACGGCCGCCTGCGTCAACAGCAGCATCGGGAAGAAGCAGGTGAATGCGACGACGAACAGCTCGAGCCGGTAGCCGAAGCCGAACACCAGCATCGCGATCGGCGCCAGTGCCATCGACGGCAAGGGCCGCAGCAACTCAATGGACAGCGCCGCCGCCGTGGCAGCGCGGCGCGCCAGCCCCAGCCACAAGCCCATCAGCAGGCCCAGCCCGCCGCCGATCGCGAGGCCGCCGATCGCGGCCAACAGGGTCTGCGCCGATGCGCCGAGCAGCGTGCCGTCGCGCAAGCCCTCCCACAGCGAGGCGAGCACACGGGTCGGCGGTGCGAGCGCATCGCTCTGCACGCCATGCAGGCACCACTCGGCGGCGATCAACAACAGCAGCGGCAGCACGCCGCCGCGCCAGCGCCGCAGCGATGTCGGGCCGGCCATCAGTGGTGCTCCTGCAAGTAGTCGAACGCGAGACGGCGCAGGCGCAGGAACTCGGGGTCCTCGCGCGTCGTCAGCTGGTTGCGCGGCCGCGGCAAGCCGACCTCGAAGCTGCGTGCCAGGCTGGACGCCTCGCCGGGGTTGGCGCGCAGGGCCAGCACGGTGTCGCCGAGATAGATCGCTTCCTCCAGGTCGTGGGTGATGAAGAGCACCGTGGTGCCGGCTTCGCGCACCAGCTGCAGCATCTCGTCCTGCAGGCTTTGGCGCGTCATCGCGTCGAGTGCGCCGAAGGGCTCGTCCATCAGCAGCAGCGCCGGCTCCTGGGCCAGGCAGCGCGCGATCTGCAGGCGCTGCTGCATGCCGCCGGAGAGCTGGGTCGGGAACTTGTCGGCATGCGCAGCCAGTCCGACCTTCTGCAGCAGGGCGGCGATGCGCGCCGGCCGCTCGCTCTTCGGCGTGCGCGCGGCTTCAAGCGCCAGGCTCACATTGCCGGCCACCGTGCGCCAGGGCAGCAAGGCTTTGGCGTAGTCCTGGAACACGATCGCCACATCGCGCGCCGGCCCGGCCACCGGGTGGCCGTCGCGCCGCACCTCGCCGCCGCTGGGCTTCACCAGGCCGGTCAGCAGACGCAGCAAGGTGGTCTTGCCGCAGCCCGACGGGCCGACGACACAGACGAATTCGCCGCGCTGCATCTCGAAGCTCAGCGCGTTGATGACGCGGCGCGCACCGAAGTCCAGCGCCACCTTGTCGAACACGATCAGCGGCAGCGTCGGCTTGGCAGCGGGCGCGATGCCATCGTGCATCGCTGGCACCAGCTGAACCCGGGTGGTGGCGGCGCTGCTTTTCATTTGAGGATGGTCGAGCCGAGCACGGGTTGCTTCTTCAGCAGGCTCTGGTTGTTCATCATGTCCACCCAGGGCCGCAGCTGCTGGTCGTTCAGGGCCGCCACCCAGTTGGGCCACGGTGTGGCCTGCAGCACCGGCGGCGGCACCTTGAAGTACTTGCCAATGTCCACGTAGGCCTGCGTCTTGTTGGCGTTGGCCCAGACGATGGCCTCGCCAATGGCAGCGCGAAAAGCCTGCACGGCCGCGCCGTGCGTGGTGGCCCACTGGCGACTCGAGATGTAGAGCACCGTGGCGAAACCGTTCGGCAGCTCATTGCCGAAGGCCGGCACGACGCTGCCGATCTGGGCTTGCACCATGCGCGTGACGAAGGGCTCGGCCGTGGCCACGGCGTCGACGCTGCCGCCCTTGAGCACATCGGGCATCTGAGGAATGCTCACCTCGATGAAGGTGACCTTCTTGGGGTCGACGCCCCGGTCCATCAGCCAGCGCTTGACCAGCAGATGGATGGCCGCGCCGAAGCCCGGCACGCCCACCTTCTTGCCGATCAGATCCTGCGCGCTGTTGATGCTGATGCCGCTGCGTGCCACCAGGCCCAGGCCGCGCGAGCCGCTGTCGTAGACACCGCCACCGGCGATCGCCACCAGGTCCAGCCCGCTGTCCACCGCCTGCAGAAACACCGGCGGCGTGGCACCGCCCACCTGCACCGAGCCTGAGATCACCGCGCCCGGCACGTTGGGGCTGACCGGGATCAACTGCAAGGTCACGTCCAGGCCATGCTTGTCGAACAGGCCGCGCTCCTTGGCGATGAAGACGGAGCCGAACTCCGGCGTGGCGGTGTAGCTGACGATCAGCGGCGTCTTCTGGGCCTGTGCCCAGCCCAGGCTCGGGGCCAGTGCCAGCATGAGGGCCAGCGCGGTGACGCTGCGTCGCGCGTTGTCGTTCTTCATCTTGTCGTCTCCTTCGGGCTCTCAGGCCGGCTTGCGCGCTTGCACGATGCGCTGCTCGATGGCGCCGAACAAGGGCCTGTCTTGCAGATCGCGCGTTTCCATGCGCACCGTGTCGCCAAAGCGCATGAAGCCGGTGCTGGGCTGGCCGTCGCGGATCGTCTCGATGGCGCGACGCTCGGTGATGCAAGCCGAGCCGGCCCCGCCACCCGCATTGCTGACCGTGCCGGACCCCAGGATGGTGCCGGCGCGCAGGCGCCGCGTGGCCGCCGCATGGGCGATGAGCTGCGGAAAGCTGAAGTTCATCTCGCGGCCGTTGGGGTGGCCGAACCAGGCGCCATTCCATTCGACACGCAGCGGCAAGTGCACGCGGCCGTCTTGCCAGGCCGAGCCCAGCTCATCGGGCGTGACAGCCACCGGTGCAAACGAACTCGAGGGCTTGGCCTGGAAGAAGCCGAAGCCGCTGCGCATCTCGCGCGGCGCCATCGAGCGCAGGCTGACGTCGTTGAGCTGGACCAGCAGGCGGATGCCGGCCTCGGCCTGCGCAGGCGTCGCGCCCATCGCAACCTCGCCGAGGATGACGCCGAATTCGCCTTCGAAGTCGATCTCCTGGGCTTCGTCTGGCAGCGCCACGTCGTCGCATGGGCCGATGAAATCGTCCGAGCCGCCCTGGTACATCAGCGGAATGGTGTCGGTGTCGGGGATCTGAGGCGCCTTGAAGGCTGTCTGCATCAGCATGCCGTGGTTCAAGAAGGCCGAGGCATCGCACCACTGGTAGGCGCGCGGCAGCGGTGCCTCGCATCGCGCCGGGTCGAACGCGAATGCAGCATTCGCCACGCCATCGTTCAGCTGCTCATAGAGCGCCAGCAGGGCGGGCTGCACGACGTCCCATTGCTCGAGCGCGCGTTGCAGGGTCGGGGCGATGGCACCCGCACGAACCGCTGTCGCCAGGTCGCGCGCCACGACCACCAGCGCGCCATCGCGGCCGCCGCTCTTCAGGGTGGCTAGCTTCATGCCACGGTCTCCTCGTTCTTGATGTGGACCGAACTCTAGTCAGAGTGGCCCATCAAGAAAAATGGAGTCTTTGGATACGACGTATCGAGCCGCGCGATTTCAGGGTTGACGCTGACGCTTCAGGGCGGCGCCAGACGCTGTGCCAGCTCCGCCAGCCGCTCGCGCAGCCAGCGATTTCCCGGGTCCGGGTCGTGCAGCCGATTCCATTGCAGGACCTCGGTCAGCTTGGGCGCCGCCATCGGCAGCGGGTACAGGCGCAGCGGCAGTGTCTGCGCATAGCGCTGGGCCAGGCGCGATTGCACGGTCGCGATGCGATCCGTGCCGACCACCATCTGCGGCATCAGGCTGAAGCTGTGCACCCGCACCTCGACCCGTCGGCTGTCGCCGTACTCGTTCATGTACCACTGCTCGAACCAGGGCTGGCCGACCTTCCCGGTGCGGAACAGCACGTGCCCCAGCCGCTGATACGTGGCCAGGTCCAGCGTCTCTCCAAGCAGGCGGTTGTGGGCCCAGGCGATGACCGTGTAGCCGTCTTCGAACAGCACACGGTACGGATGCTCGGTGTTGACCATGTTCGCCGGCACGACGACGAAGTCCACCTCGCCGCTCTCGAGCCCTGACGTTCCCGGCGCGCCAATCGGTACGAAGTCGAAGCTCAGGCCGGGTGCCTCGTGCGTGATCACCTGCAGAGCGTCCGTCAGGAAGGCACCGATCACATAGTCGGAGGCCGCGATCACGACATGCCGCGTCGCGGTCGCTGCGTCGAACTGCGGCTTGGTCGCCAGCAGCGAATCGATGCGCAGCATGGCGTCTTGCGTCGGTACCCGCAGCGATTCGCCGAGCGGCGTCAATTGCAGCTGGCGCCCCACCGGAACCAGCAGCTCGTCATCGAAGACCTCGCGCAACCGCGCGAGGATGCCGCTCATCGTCGACTGGCTCACGTTCAGGGCGGCGGCGGCCCGCGTGACGTTGCGCTCGTTCAGCAGCAGATCCAATGCAGCCAGCAGGTTCAGATCGATTCGGCGGTAGCGCATGGACGAGGGGCAAGCAGAAGTCGCTCGATTCTGCCTGCGCCGCAACGAAGGCGAGGTCGAACGCCCGGGTCACAGGCCGCGCGTATTGAGGTAGACCGAGTACAGCGAGGTGGTGCCGCAGATGAACATGCGGTTGCGCTTCGCGCCGCCGAAGCACAGGTTCGAGACCGACTCGGGGATCAGCACCTTGCCGAGCAGCGCGCCGTCCGGTGCGTGGCAGTGCACGCCGTCGCCGGCGCTGAGCCACAGGTTGCCGTGCACGTCCACGCGCAGCCCGTCGTAGAGGCCGATCGGGCAGGTGGCGAAGACCTCGCCGCCGGTGAGCGCCCCGTTTGCACCGACCGAGAAGCGCCGCACATGATGCGGCCCGTCGGGCTGGTGCGTGGCGCCGGTGTCGACGATGTAGAGCAGCGATTCGTCGGGCGAAAACGCCAGCCCATTGGGCTGCACGAAGTCGCTCGCGACGACGCTGACCGCGCCGCTCGCGGCATCGATGCGGTAGACGCGCTGCGCGCCGATCTCGCTGGTCGCCGCATCGCCTTCGTACTCGCTGTCGATGCCATAGCTCGGGTCGCTGAACCAGATGCTGCCATCGGACTTCACCACCACGTCGTTGGGCGAGTTGAAGCGCTTGCCCTCGACATGCGATGCGAGCACGGTGCGCGAGCCATCGTGTTCGGTGCGCGAGACGCAGCGGCCGCGGTGCTCGCACGAGATCAGCCGGCCCTGCTGGTCGACGCTGTGGCCGTTGCTGTTCGACGCCGGCTGGCGGAACACCGAGACCGAGCCGTCGGTCTCGTCCCAGCGCATCACGCGGTCGTTCGGGATGTCGGACCAGACCAGGTAGCGCCCGGCCGCGAACCACGCCGGCCCTTCGGCCCAGCGACAGCCGGTGTAGAGCTTCTCGACATGGATGTAGGGCAGCGCGAGCTTGCGAAAGCGCGCATCGATGACGTCGAAGCTGGAGCTGAGTTTGAGAAACATGGTGCCCTCTCGAACCGGATCACTCCGAATGCCGCCGGCCGCGGCCGTAGACGAGAAGCATCGCGATGATCACGACGCCGTAGATCACATGGCGGCCGAACTCCTCCATCTGCATTACCGACAGGATCGATTGCAGCAGCGTGATCAGGATGACGCCCGCCACCGTCCCGAGGTAGCTGCCGCGCCCGCCGAGAATGGCGGTGCCGCCGAGCACGACCGCGGCGATCGCCGGCAGCAGGTACGGGTCGCCCATCGCCTGAGCCGCCTTGCTGGCATAGCCGGCGAGCAGCACGCCGCCGAAGGCCGACAGCCCGCCGGCGATGGCGAACGCCGCCATCACGACGCCGCGCGTGCGCGCACCCGACAGATAGGCCGCACGCTCGCGGTTGCCGATCGCGTAGACGGTGCGGCCGAAGGTCGTGCGCGTCAGCAGGAAGACGGCCGCAGCACCGACCGCGGCCCACACCAGCAGCGCATTCGGAATGCCGAACAGGCTGTGGCCGGTGGCGATGAACCGCATCGCCGGCGACGACGCATCCTGCGGCGAGAAGCCTCCGGTGTGCACGACCATCAGGCCTTGCGCGATCGCGTTCACTGCCAGCGTGACGATCATCGACGGCAGGCGCAGAAAGGCCACGCCGAAGCCGCTGACCAAGCCGAGCACGACACCGCACGCGACGCCCACCGGGATCGCCAGCGCCTGCCCGAGCGGCCCCCAGCCCGTGGCTGCGGTCGCCATCATGCCGCCGACGGCGACGACCCACGGCACCGACAGGTCGATCTGGCCGAGCAGGATCACGATCATCGCGCCGGTCGCGATGACGCCGAGGAAGGACGCGACCTTCAGCTGCTGCAGCAGGTACTGCGGCGACAGAAAGCTGCTCGAGTAGAGGCTGCCGAGCAAGAGCAGCAGCACGATGCAGCCGAACGCGGCCGCGATGGCCGGGTCGACGCGGCTGCGCAGTGTGGCGAGCGTGTACGTCTCAGCCATAGAGTTCGAGCCGGTTGCGCACCTGCAGCAGCCTGACCGACCCCAGGCACACGGCGGCGGCCAGCACCACGCCCTGGAACAGCGGCTGCCACAGCGGGTCGAGGTTGAACACAAACAGCAGGTCGCCGATGCTGCGGAACATCAGCGCACCGAAGATTGCGCCGACCGCGCTGCCCGACCCGCCGAACAGCGACACCCCGCCGAGCACGACCGCAGCGATCGAATACAGCGTGTAGGTGCTGCCGTTGGCCGCCGACGCTTCGCCCGAATACGTGATGCAGGTGACGAACAGGCCCGCCACCGACGCCAGCAGGCCGGCCAGCGTGTAGGCGACGAATTGGGCGCGCCGGATCGGCACGCCCGACATGTAGGCCGCCACCTCGGACGAGCCGAGCGCATAGGCCGCACGGCCGATCGCGGCACGCCGCCAAGGCAGCCAGACGATCAGCACCAGCGCCAGCAGCAGCGCCAGGCTGGCCGGCACGCCGCCGGGCAGCTGGCCGGTCAGCGCATCGGCCAGACCCGCGTTGATGTCGCCGCCGGGAACGCGCCGCAGCGCGAGTGCCGCGCCGTAGTACACCGAGCCGGTGGCGATGGTCGTGACGATGGGCTGCAGGCGGCCGTAGATCACGATCAGCCCGTTGATGGCGCCGCAGACGCAGCCCACCACCAGCACGCCGGCGACACCGAGCGCAGTCATCAGCGGCGAGCCGACGGCGATGCCCGAGGCCAGGCAATTGGCGAGCACCATCACCATGCCGACCGACAGGTCGATGCCCGAGGTCAGCACCACCAGGGTCTGCGCCATCGCGACGATCGCGAGCAGCACACCCTTGTTGGCCGCGGTCGTCGCGACGTTCGCGTTCAGGCCGGCCGGGTGGTTGGCCGCGTAGATCGCGAACATCGCCACGAAGGCCGCGAAGGCGAGCAGCGTGCCGCGGTGTTCGCGCAGCCTATAGGGCCAGTCGCCACTCATGCCGCAGCCGCCTGCCGTGCGTCGGCATCGATGTTCAGCGCACTGCTGACCAGGGCGCGTTCGGTGATCTGTGCGCCGACCAGCTCGCGCTTGATCGCGCCGTCGTACATCACCAGCACGCGGTCGCAGCAACCGACGAGCTCGTCGTAGTCGGTCGAGTAGAAGAGGATCGCCGCGCCGGCCTCGGCGAGCTCGCGCAGCAGCGTGTAGATCTCCTGCTTGGTGCCGACATCGATGCCGCGCGTCGGGTCGTTGAGCAGGATGATGCGCGGCGCCATCATCAGCCACTTGCCGATGACGAGCTTCTGCTGGTTGCCGCCCGACAGTGAGCCCGCCGACAGGTCGATGCCATCGGTGCGCACCGCGAGCAGCCGCACGATGCGCTCGACCGCGCCGCGCTCGGCCGCCGCGTCGACGACACCCCATCGCGACAGGCGGCCGAGTGCCGCGAACGAGAGGTTCTCGCGCACCGACATCGGCAACATCAGGCCTTCGGTCTTGCGGTCTTCCGGGATCAGCGCCATGCCGATCTCGGCGCGCTTGGCCACGCTGGGCCCGGTGATGTCGACGGGCTTGCCGTCGACCAGCACCTGGCCGGTGGTACCGCGCAGCACGCCGAACAGCGCCAGCAGCAGCTCGCGCTGGCCCTGGCCGTCGAGCCCGCCGAGGCCGATGACCTCGCCGGCGTGCAGCTGCAGCGAGATGTCATTGAGCTTGTCGGTCCAGCACAGCCGGCGCAGCTCGAGCCGCGCGGTCGCGTCGCTCGCCGTGCGCGGGGTTCGCGTTGGAAAGACACCGCTGTACTCGCGGCCGATCATCAGCTCGACGACCTCGTTGTCGGTCTTCGTGCCGGCCGCATAACTCGCCACGCTGCGGCCGTTGCAGAACACCGTGCACTCGTCGGCGAGCTCGGTGATCTCGTGCATGCGGTGCGAGATGTAGAGCAGCGCCAGGCCTTCGGCGCGCAGGCGCTTGAGCACGGCGTAGATCTTCGTCACGTCGGCGGCGGTCAGCGCCGACGTGGCTTCGTCGAGGATCAGGATGCGCGGCTGGCGCGCCAGCGCCTTCGCGATCTCGACCATCTGGCGGCGCGACAGCGACAAGTCCTTGACCAGCGCGAGCGGGTGGATGCCTTCGGCGCCGGCACGCGCCAGCGCCTCTTCGGCCATGCGGCGCTGCGCACGCCGGTCGATCAGCCCGAAGCGGCGCGGCGGGTTGCTGATCGCGATGTTGTCGGCCACCGACAGATCGGGGATCAGCGAGAGCTCCTGGAAGATGCAGACGATGCCGGCATCGTTCGCCGCGGCCGGCGATGCAAACGACACGGGCTTGCCATCGAGCAGCATGAGGCCCTCGTCGGGCGCGACCACGCCGGCCATGATCTTGATCAGCGTCGACTTGCCGGCGCCGTTCTCGCCGAGCACGGCATGGATGCGGCCGGCCTCGATCGCCAACTGTGCGTCTTGCAGGGCACGCACGCCGCCATAGCGCTTCGAGATGCCCTGCATCAAGAACAAACTCATCGCGGCGCCGCCATCACCGAGCCGCGGCCCCAGCTCACTTGTTCGCTTCGCTCTGCCCCATGATTTCCTGCGCGGTGAAGTTGATGCCGCAGGTAGGGAAGGCATTGCCGACGAAGAAGTTGTCGGACAACTTGTCGTAGAAGTCGGTGCCTTCCTTGAAGTTGGGGTCTTCGACGCGCGCCAGCGGCAGCTTCACCGATTGCGGCACGACCTTGCCCTCGAGCGCTGCGATGGCAGTCTTGATGGCTACCGCCACCTGCGCCGGGCCCGTGCCGCCCGAGGCGCACTTCAAGCCCTGCCCCGCGTACTTGCCGCAGAACTTGCGAAAGCCGTTCTCAGTCTCGCCGCCGAAGGGCACGAACGCATGCTTCGCATCGATCATCGCCTGCACCACGCCGGTGTCGCCGCCCTGCGCGGTGATCGCATCGAACTTCTTGTGCACCGCGATCGCATCGGCGGTGACCTTCTGCGCGGTCGGGTCGTCCCACTTGCCGATCACTTCGACCGTGTCCCACTTCTTGCCCGAGGCCTTGAACACCTCCTGGATGCCGTCGTGCCGATCGCGATCGACCGAGGTGCCGGAGACGCCGCGCACCTCGAGCACCTTGCCGCCGTTCGGCACGTTCTTGACCAGCCACTCGGCCCAGTACTTGCCGAGGCCCTTCTGGTCGACGTTGACGTTGATCGCCTCTTCGGTGTCGAGGATGTTGTCGAATGCGACCAGCACGACGCCGGCATCGTTGGCGCGCTTGATCACCGGCTTGAAGGCGGCCGGGTTCTGCGCGTTGACGACGACCGCGTCGTAGCCCGAGTCGATGAAGTTGTTGATCGCCGCGATCTGTGCGGCCACGTCTTCGCCGGTGGAGACGACCTTGAACTCTTTCAGCTTGCCCGCCACGTCGGGCTGCGCCGCATAGGCCTTGGCCGTCTTGATCATCTGGATGCGCCAGGTGTTGGCGATGTAGCCGTTGGCGAGCGCGATGCGGTACGGGCCTTTCTTGGCCGGGTACTGGAACAGCTTGGTGTCGGCCGCCCAGGGCGCGAAACACGTCGGGTCGGAGTTGGCCTGCGTCACCACCTTCGGCGGCGCGGCCAGCGCTGCGGCGCCGAAGCAGCTCGCGGCGACCGCTGCCGTTTTGATGAGACTCCATTGATGCGCGAAAGATCTCGTCGGCATGGTCGTTCTCCCGGTGGCCAGTCAAAAAATGTATCGATTTACTAAATCGATGCATATGATCGGAAACCCGAGCTGAAACTCAGCGCAAGGGGCGCAGCCGCAGTGCATAGTTTTGTCGTTCTTCCGCAGGAATCTTTCATGACCACGATCCAGGACGTCGCGCGCCAGGCTGCCGTGTCGGCGAGCACCGTCTCCAACGTGCTCAACGGCCGTGGCGATCGCATGCGGCCGGACACGCTCGCACGCGTCGAGGCCGCGATCCGGGCGCTGCAGTTCCGCCCGAGCAGGCTGGCCCGGCAGTTGAAGACCGGGCAGACGCCGCTGATCGGCCTGCTCGTGCCGTCGATGACCAACCCGATGTATGGCTACATCGCACGCGAGATCGAAACCGTCGCGCAGGAGCGCTTCGGCTATCGGCTGCTGATCGGCAGCACCTACCGCGACCCGCAAAAAGAAACCGCCTTCTTCGACGACTTGCTGTCGCACGGCGTGCGGCGCGTGATCGTGATCTCGTCGCTGGCCGACGAGCGCCACTTCGAGTCGGCCGTCGAACGCGGCATGGTCGTCGTGAGCTACGACCGCGGCGCGACACCCGGCCGGCGCTCGCAGGTGGCGCATGTGATGCCCGACAACTTCGAGGCGGCACGCCTGGCCACCACGCACCTGATCGAGAAAGGCCACCGCCGCCTCGCGTTCGCCACCGTGGCCGGCATGACGATGAGCCGCCGCGCCAAGCTCGACGGGTTCCATGCCGCGGCCGAAGCGGCCGGCCTGCGCGGCAGCACGCAGGTGCTCGACGGCGGGCCGCTGAACGAGTACGGCGACGCGGTCATCGCCGAGGTCGGGCGCGCGATGGCGGGCCACATTGCGCGGGCCGCGCAGCGGCCGACCGGGATCGTCGCCCTCAATGACCTGATGGCGCTCGGCCTGATGGCTGGCCTGCGCGAGTCGGGGTTGAGTGTCCCGAACGACGTGTCGATCGTCGGCATGGATGGACACTTCTTGTCGGCCTTATCCAACCCGGCGTTGACCACGGTGCAGCTCCCGGTCCCGGAGATGGCGCAGGCGATGGTCGAACGCGCGATGCACCCGCATCCCGATTCGGACACCGCGAAGCGCAAGAAGATCTTTGCACCGAAGCAGCTGATCGAGCGCGAGTCGGTCGCCCGGCCCGCGGCCGCGACCAGGTCGCGTGCGCCCCGGTCCGGGCACGAGAAGGCGCGGACATGACGACGACGGTGTTCGTGACCCACCCCAGCGACAGGTTCGACCAGTACTTCGGGGCCAAGGCTCTGCGGGCGCTGCAGGCGATCGCCGATGTGCGCCTCAATCCAGAAGCCCGAGACCTGTCGGTGCCGGAGCTGATCGACCTGGCGCGCGGCTGCGACGCCCTCATCGCGTACCGGCAAACCCCCGGCCCGAAGGTGCTGTTTCAGGCACGGCCCGAACTGAATGCCTTCATGCGCTGTGCGGTCGACATCCGCAGCGTGGATGTCGAGGCCGCGAGTGCGCACGGCGTTCTCGTGACGCAGGCGAGCCCCGGCTACGCGGCCGCGGTGGCGGAGTGGATCATCGCGGCCATGCTGGACATGGCACGCGGCATCAGCCGCTACGCCGCCGCCTACCACCGCGACCAGCCGCTCGCACCTGGCATGGGCCGCGAGCTTCGCGGTGCCACCATCGGCGTGATCGGGTTCGGCCAGATCGGGCGCACCCTGGCCGACCTGGCGCTCGCCTTCGGCATGCGCGTGCTCGTCACGACGCCCGACCCGGTGGTCGGGCTCGAACGTTTGCAGCAGCTTGAGCTGTCGAGTTTGCTGGCCGAATCGGACTTCGTCGTGTGCCTCGCATCAGCCAATGCCCAGACCGAGAACATGATGGATGCGCAAGCGTTCGCCGCGATGAAGCCTGGCGCGTTCTTCGTCAATGCCGCGCGGGGCGAACTGGTCGACGACGCCGCCTTGCTCGAAGCCCTCGCGTCTGGCCACCTCGCCGCCTGTGCGCTCGACGTGGGTCGTGCACCCGATCAGATGCCCTCGCCTGCGCTGGCGCGGCACCCGCGCGTGCTCGCAACGCCGCACATCGGCGGGCTCACCTTGCCGGCGGTCGAGCATCAGGCGCTGGAGACGGTTTCGCAACTGGGCTCGCTGCTCAGAGGCGAGATCCCGCCCGGTGCGGTGAATGCCCCGCACGCGACGCGGCTGCGGCGCTGGGGGCACGTGATCGACACCGACGACAGGTCTTACTGGCAGATATAGCTGTTGGCGTCCTTGATGTCGCCACCGGTGTAGGCCGGCGCCTTCGGGTACGCGCAGATGGCACCGGTCACCGCCGGCAAATTGGCGGCCGTGACCGGGCTGCTGATGGTGGTCTTGTCGGGGGGCGCGACGCCCTTCTCGACCCAGTCCGTCAGCAGCGCATACCTCTGCGCTTCTGTCGGGATCGGCGGATTGGCGCTGGCGTTAGCGGTTCCGTTCACCGGAAAGTGCCCCATGCCGGGAACCAGGTAGAGCTTGTAGAAGCTCTGCACATTGGCCAACCCGCCGAGCTGGGTGGCGACCCGGTTGTAGTAGTTGAGGATGCCGGGATAGGGGATCAGATTGTCCGACGTCCCGTAGACCGTGATCAGCTTGCCGCCGTGGGCGGCGAATGCCGACAGGTCCGGGTTGTCGGTGTTGATGTTGCCGAATGCCGATTGCAGCGCCAAGCCCCGGTCCGCGGCATGTGCCAGCTGGGCGTATGAGAGATTCTTCCAGCCATCGGCACCATTGCCCGTCGCGTTGAGGAACGCCGGCGTCGACAGTGTCGGGTCCTGCAGTTCCAACGCGACCAGATCGGTTGCGATCGTCGTCGGCGTCGTCGGGCCGGTGACGTTGCCGAACCCAGGGAATGGCTGGGTGGCCAGACTCGCGCCACGCGGGAATCCGTACCACAGGTGCGCCCCTGACATGGTCAACGCGTAGCCGGTGTCGGTTGCAGGCAGCGGCACCGAGCCGTCGGTGGTCTGGCCGTACCAGACCTTGTTCAGCGCGGTCGCCTGCGTCGGCGTGATGCAGTTCGCCGTGGCGTTGGTGCCGCCGTTGGCCACGCACAGCACGCTCGCATCCTGGCTCGGATCGTAGGTGCACGCAGATGGGTCCAGCAGGTACCCCAGATGTTGGCCGCCGACCGTGTCGCACGCAACGATGGCGGCATTGGACACCGCATCCACCTGAGCCGAGCTCATGCCGCTGCCACCCAGGTCGCGCTGCGTCACCACCTGGCCATACAGCAACGATGTCGTGAAGCGTGTCCAGTTGATCGCGGGCGATGTGGCAATGATCCCGTCGAAATCTGCAGGGTAGGCCTGGGCCTGCTTGAGCCCCTGGCGGCCGCCGGTCGAACCGCCGTGCCAGTAGGTGTACTTGGCGGCCGTGCCGAAGTAGGCGAGCGCCAGCGCCTTGGTCTTCGCGGTCATCTCATGGATGCCGCGCTCGGAGAATTCATTCCAGCCGACCGTGTTGATCGTCCCATCGGGGTTCATCAGGAAGTTGGCGTTGCCATTCACGTGCCCGGTGTCGGTGGTCGCCGACACCGCGCCTTCCGTGCCCGCCACGTCCCACGGATTGACGCCGAACCCGCCCGCGAATGCCGTGAGAGACGTCTGTGCCCCGCCTGCCCAGCCGGCACCGCCCAACACGTGGATCCGGTTGTTCCACGCCGTCTTGGCAGGCAACCAGACTTCGATGCCAATCCCGGCCGTCGTGGATGGCGCGCTCGCCGGCCCCGGGTGGCCCGGGCCCACCAGCAACTTCACCATGCACATGTCATTCGCAGCGACAGGCGTCGTGGACACAGCGCTGCCGGTCAGCAGCAAGGCGTCGCCCTTCTTGAACGCCTTGACGAGCGTGACCTGCGTCGATGCGTCCGGCACGAAGGCCGTCTTCATCGAGTCATCGCACGTGAGGGGCGACGCCGCTGCCGCGGCGCTTGATCCGTCGCTGCCACCGCAGCCGCCGAGTGCGCCAGACAGCGTTACCGCCGCCACGCAAACGACCCACTTCGAGCTTGTCAACTTCCGCATCGTGTCTCCTGTTTGAAATTGGTAGAAAGCGAAGGCCGCGCTTGATGCAGCGCGCCAGGGGTCGATTGCAGCGGTGCCGCCGCATGCCGTCTTGCATGAACGACTCGCGCTTATGCGGATGGATCACCGCATTGCACCGTGCTCAAATTCCACATGCCCGCCAAGCGCTCGCCCCGTCGGGTCGGCCCCAATTCCTGAAGAGGCACTCGATGACATCTCGCCTGTCCGATTGCACCCCCGTGGACATGCCGTCCATGCTCCGGAGACTGGGGCTGCTGACACCGGCCCAACTGAGCCGCTGGCAGGGCTTGCCGGTGTTCTGCCTCGACACGCCGGAGGGCGTCTGGAATCACAAGTTCACGCCGGCCAGCACGGCGCTGTCGCTGCTGGACGAGGGCAGCATCACGACCAGCCTCAATGTCTTGAGGCGCGGCACCGAGTTCGACCTGCACGCGGGCAGCATGACCTTGTTCAATGCCAATCTCGAGGTCCGCGCGCAGCAACGCGGCAGCCGCAACGCACGCCGGATCGTGGTCGATGTGGACGTGGCCACGCTGGCCCATCACGGTCTGTTCGACGACGACCTGGTCTCGGCGAGGCTGCGAACCGATTGCGAATTCAGCGACCCGTCGCTGGCCGCCGTGCTGCGCGAAATGGCGAACGAGATCCGGCGCGGCTGCCCGAACGGCGCACTGTTCGCAGAGTCGCTGTCGGTCGGTGTGCTGCTGCACCTCTGCAGGACGCGCGGCACCCGGTCCGTGCCCGCGGCGCGCGAAAGCGGCAAGTTGAGCACCGCGCAATGGGCGCGCGTGAACGAGCTGATCGTCAACGAGCTGGACAGCGACCTGTCCTTGACGGCGCTGTCGAACGCCTTGGGCTTGAGCAAGCCGCACTTCGTGCGCTTGTTCAGACGCACCGCGGGCATATCGCCGCACCGCTACGTCATGCAAAAGCGTGTCGAACGCGCGCGCAAGCTCATCGTGGCTTCAGAAATCCCGCTGGTAGAGATCGCCTCGGAGGCGGGCTTCTCCAGCCAGAGCCACCTGAACCACCTGTTCCAGAAGGCCTATGGCATCACGCCAGGCGATGCAAGACGACACTCCGGCCGCAGAGCCGGCGCGCAACAAGCGCCAGCAGATTGATTCGCGACCCTGCAGCGTGCTCGCTCAGGCACGCACCGCGCGCAACGCCTCGAGCATGTGGGTCACGTGCTCGTCGCCATGGTCCGGCCGGTAGGCGATCTGGATCGCAGACACCGCGTCCTTGCCCTGCACCGGGCGATAGGTGACGCCCGCGAGACGGATGCATTGCGTGTCCGAAGGCACCAGCGCGATGCCGACACCGGCCGACACCAGCCCGATCATCACCGCGTAGTCGCGCGTTTCGTGCGCGACGCGCGGCCGAAACTTCGCCTTGACGCACAAGTCCACGACGCGCCAGTACAAGCCGATGCCGGATTGCCGCGGGAACAGGATCAGCGGCTCGTCCTTCAAGTCGGCAATGCGCAGCGTGTCGCGCGCGGCCAGCCGGTGGCCCTTGGGCAGCGCGGCGATCAGCGGCGCCTGGTACCACTCTTCCATGCGCACGCCCGCCGGTATCGACATGTCCGGGCGACGCAGGATGCCCACGTCCAACTCGCGGTTGTGCAGCGCATACAGCTGGTCGACCGACGGCGTCTCGTGCAGGTACAGCTGGATGCGCGGGAAGCGCTTTCGAAAGCGCCGTATCACGCCCGGCAAGGCCTCGGTGAACATCGCCGAGGGGACGTACCCCAGCCGCAGCTCGCCGGTCTCTCCGGTAGCGGTGCGCAGGACGGCTTCTTTCGCTTCAGCGGTTGCAGCGAGGATGGCACGCGCGCGCTCGAGCATCTCGCGGCCCGGCTGCGTGAGGTAGACGCGGCGCTTCTCGCGCATGAAGAGCTGGGCGCCCAGCTCCTCTTCGAGCTGGCGGATCTGTGTGCTCAGCGGCGGCTGTGCAATGTGCAGTCGCTCGGCGGCTCGGGTGAAACTGAGCTCCTCGGCAACGGCAACGAAGTAGCGGAGATGGCGCAGTTCCAAGCGGACTGGTCGGGTAGCTGGTCGGGGCTCCATCGTAGCGGCCGCCGCAGCCGAGTCGATAGCGGTATGCCCGACGACGACCGCCGGCGCGCTGCCCACCCGCACGCCGACGGGCAGCGCAGCCCGGTCGGGCCTCAGTACAGCACGCGGCACCGCACTGTCCCGTCGATGGCGCGCAACTCAGCCAAGACCGCGGGCTCGGCCCGCGCATCCACGTCCGTCACCACATAGCCCAATTCTTCGTTGGTGCGCAACACCTGCGCGGCGATGTTGATGCCCGCACGAGACAGCGTCTCGTCGATGCGCGCCATCACACCCGGCCGGTTGCGATGCACGTGCAGCAGGCGCGAGCGCGAACGATGTTCCGGCAACGAGACCTCCGGGAAGTTCACCGCCGACGCCGTCGCACCGGTGTCGCTGTAGCGGATCAGCTTGTCCACGACCTCACGCGCGATGTTGGCCTGCGCCTCGGTGGTCGACCCGCCGATGTGCGGCGTGAGCAGCACGTTGTCGAACCGCGCCAGCGGCGACTCGAAGCGCTGGCCGTTGCCCTCGGGCTCGACCGGGAAGACGTCGATGGCCGCGCCGTGCACGTGGCCGCGATCCAGCGCCTCGGCCAAGGCATCGATGTCGACCACGCTGCCGCGCGATGCATTGATCAGGTGGCTGCCCGGCCTCATGCGCGCCAGCTGTGCGGCGCCGATCATCGCGGCGGTGCCGGCGCTGTCCGGCACGTGCAGCGTGAGCACATCGGCCTGGCCCAGCAGCTCATCGAGCGATCCCACCTGGCGCGCGTTGCCGAGCGGCAAGCGCGGCTCGACGTCGTGGTACAGCACCGACATCCCGAGTTGCTCCGCCAGCACGCCCACCTGCGTGCCGATGCGGCCGTAGCCGACGATGCCGAGGGTCTTGCCGCGCACTTCGTACGAATGTGCAGCGCTCTTGACCCAACCCTGACGGTGCAGCACCGCGTTCTTCTGCGGTATGCCGCGCATCAGCATGATCACCTCGGCGACCACCAGCTCGGCCACGCTGCGCGTGTTGGAAAACGGCGCGTTGAACACCGGCACGCCGCGCCGCATGGCGCTGGCGAGATCGACCTGGTTCGTGCCGATGCAGAAGCAACCCACGGCCACGAGCCGCGAGGCCTGCCGAAACACCTCGTCGCCGAGCCGCGTGCGCGAGCGGATGCCCACGAAGTGCGCATCGGCGATCAGGTCCATCAGCGCCGCGCCCTCCAGCGCCTTGTCGCGCGTGACGACTTGCTCGTAGCCGGCTTCGTGCAGAGCCTGCACCGCGAACTCGTGTATGCCTTCCAGCAACACGATCTTCAGGGACTGCTTCGGAACGGAGAACTCGTGGGGCATGGTCATGGCTCAGCGACAGGCGACAGCGGACGCTTCGTGCGCACATGCTAGGCAATGTTCTTGATACCGAGAAATACCGTTTTCGAATTCATGAACATACGTTGTCCGTATGCGTCGGCCTCGTTGCCGCTCCGCTGACGGCGCGTTGCCCTCGAGCTGCCCGCCCATACCGCGGAGATATGGAACTCGATCCGAGAACGGTATTTTCCTGCGCGACGCGTTCTACCTATCTTTACGCACTCGGCGAATCAAGCCGCCGAGGGCTCGACTTGAGTCAACACACAACACGCCGGCTTTTGACCGTGCAAGGAGACAACATGGACCACTCGACCGCCTTCGCCGCGGCCCGCGAGATTCGCACCACCGCACGCCGGAGGGCCGCGCGTTCGGCGCTGACGGCCCTCGCGCTGGCAATGGCTGTTGCGGCCGTTTCGGCTCAATCGTCCGTGACCATCGGTGGCACGCTCGACCTGGGCGCCAGGTACGTCAAAAACGAGGGCCGCGATCGCCGTTTCTCATTGACTCAGGACGGCCTCAACACCAGCGAGCTGTTCCTGGCGGGCACCGAAGACCTCGGCGGTGGCCTGAAGGCCGGCTTCAACCTGAGATCGGCCGTCAACGCCGACACAGGCACCACCACCGGCAACTCGCAATTCTGGAATCGCAGGGCCACGGTCAGCTTGATGGGCAACTTCGGCGAGATCCGGTTGGGCCGCGACTACGCGCCGACCTTCTGGAACCAGACCATCTTCGACGTGTTCGGCACCAACGGCGTGGGCAGCTCGCGCAACATCCCGCAGTTCGAAGTCGGCTTGGGGCGAGCGGTCCGCCTGGACAATTCGATCGGGTACTTCTTGCCGTCGAACCTCGGCGGCGTGTATGGCCAAGCGATGGCGGCCGCCAGCGAAGGCGCCCCCGCCTCCCCGACGGCTGTCGGCAACTTCGGCCGCTACCTCGGCGGCCGCCTCGGCTATGCCGCCGGCCGATTCAATGCCGCGCTGGCGTACGCCGATCAGCGCCTCGACGCGGCTGTGGGCCAGCCAAGTCACAAGACCGTCAGCATCGGCGGCTCTTATGACCTCGCCGTCGTCAAACTGATGGGCTACTACCACCGCGAAATGGAGTCGTACACCGGTGTCGACAAGAAGGAAAACCGGTTCTCGCTCAGCGCCATGATCCCCTTCGGCCAAAGCGAGATCCACGTCGGCGGGGAGCAGAGCAAGCTGAACAACGCGCTCACCGGAGTCAGCACGAAGGTCAGTCAGTTCGCGCTGGGCTATGTCTACAACCTGTCGAAGCGCACCGCGCTCTACACGACGGCATCGCGTCTGTCGAATGGCGGCCCGACCACGGTGGCCATCCCTGCCGGCGCGTCGACTCCGATCGCCGGCGGCACGTCAACAGCCATCGAGTTCGGCCTGCGTCACTTCTTCTGACCGAACCCCTGCACCGCGTTGCAACCCAAGCCGCCTTCGGGCGGCTTCTTCACGTGGCCGTGGCTCAGCCTCGATAGGCGGGGTCGATGCGGTCCACCAACCGCTGCATCGCATCGAAGGCATCCTGCCCGGCGCCGAACTTCGGGTTGAAGTTCAAGGAGTCCGCCGCGCATTTCTCGAGCACCGGCGTCGGGATCGTGATGGCCCGCCCCATCGACATCGTCGCGACCTGGATCTCGCAGGCCCGGTTGACGATGTACATCAGCGCGAAGGCCTGGGCCAGGCTGAACCCGATGGTCACCGGCCCATGGTTGCGCAGCAGCAGCACCGGCTTGCCGGCCGCGCTGCGGAGGATGCGCTCACCCTCGTCGAGGTGCACGGTGATGCCTTCGAAGTCGTGGTAGGCGACGCGCCCATACAACTGCGCCGCGTAGAAGTTCGAGAACACCAGGCCCTCTTCAAAGCTGCAGACCGCTTGCGTGGCATTCGTGTGCACATGCATCACGCAGTGCGCGTCCGGCAGGCTGGCGTGAATCGCGCCGTGAAAGGTGAAGCCGGCGGGGTTGATGGGCCAGTCGGAATGACCGACCGGCTGGCCCGCCAGATCGACCTTCACGAGATTGGAGGCGCACACCTCGCGGTAGTGCAGCCCGAACGGGTTGATCAGAAAGTGCCGCTCCGGCCCCGGCACGCGCAGCGAGATGTGGTTGTAGATCATGTCGGTCCAGCCCCACATGTCGAAGATGCGGTAGGCGGCTGCGAGCTGGGTGCGCGCGGCCCACTCTTCGGGGCTGAAGCGTTCGGGACGAGGGTAGGCGAGGTGCAACGCTTCGGTCATGGGGTGTCAGCTCGGGTGCACGGGTGGGAGATCACGGGAGCCATCGAGTCCACCGGCAACCACCATGCCGTAGCCGATGCCGTACTCGAGCGCGGGTGCGTAGATCGCGCCATGCGTCGGCCGGCCGTCGAGCCGCTTGTAGGCCTGGATGGCGGCGACCCAGGCGTGCAACTCCATCGAGCCGATGCCGGCGATGGCGACCGTGCGTTCTGCATCCCAGGTGTCGGCCTCGTCGATCTCAAGCGCGGTGGCCATCGCCATGAAGTGTTCGTCGAAGCTCGGGTTCAGGCAGATGTCTTGCCGCGTGCGGCGTCCGTCGACCAGCATCTGCGCGCCCTCGATGTGCATCTGGTGCAGGCGCTCGAACCACGCTGCACTGCTCATCGAGCCGCCGCGCTCGGCATCGAGTTGCCAGGCGTGGACCTCGGGGTCGGCCTGGCCCGGCGGCGGGTAGTAGCGCGTCGGGTGGTGCGACAAGCCACCCGAGCCGATGATCAGCACGCGCTGGCCGCTCTCGCTCGCGAAGCGCCCGATCGATGCGCCCAGCCCGCGTGATCGCGCGAACGAGAGCAGCGGCGGCGCCATGGCATTGACGAAGATCGGGATCACCGGCACCCGATCCAGTGCGCCGAGCAAGCGGTGCAGCGGCTGCGAGAAGCCGTGGTCGACGCGCATCTTGTGCGAGGTCGCTGTATCGAAGCCATCCTCGCGCAGCGTCTTCACCAGTTGTAGTGCGCTGTGCTCCGGCACGTTCAAGGGGCCCGGGAAGCCGCCCACATCGTCGACCGCGGTCGCCGCGAGGCCGACGCAATACGGCGGCATCAGCGACAGGTGGAATCCGGCAAAGTGATCCGACGCGAGGATCAGCACGAGCTCGGGGTCGAACTCGCGAATCTCTTGTATGCAGCGCTCGTAGAGCGCGAGGATCTGCGGCTCTTCGGCCGGCGCCTTCGCGCGGATCATGATGATCGGCGAATGCGACACGCAGACGAGCATGCCTGCCATCAGACCGGGGCCTCGAGCATCGGGTAGTCGGCCGCGTTGCAGACCATGCCGGGCTGGCGCGAGAAGTCCACACGGGGCGGCGCGAACACGTCCACCAGCCAGGCCGGCACATCACCCAGGTTGTTCGACGTGTGGATCACGCCCGGCGCCATCACGGTGACCGACGGGCTGCCGGTGCGCAGGTGCTCGTCGGGCCGCCAGCGCGTCATGTCGGACGCCCACACATGCCGCAGGTGGTGTTCGAACGTGCCGTACAGCGTGGTCGAGCCCTGCTCGAAATCGGCATGCGAATGCGGGCTCATCGCGCGCACGTCGCGGGCCTGATCGCGGCGCGTCAGCACGTTGATCATCAGGTGCTGGCAGCGGAAGATGCGCATCTTCGAGCCCTCGGCCACATGCTCGGCGAGGCGGTAGCAGCGCAGGCCGAAGCCCCCGATGGGCGCGGGCCAGGTGTGCAGGGGCGCCACGTCGGGGCGGGCCTGCGCGTAAGGCTGCGGGTTCGACGCCAGCGCCAGCATGTCTTGCGCATGGCTTGAGAAGACGCGCATCACCAGACCATCGCGCGCCATCGTCACCGTGCTCCGCCCGGGCGGCACGATCAGCAGGCTGTCGGGCTCTGCCGACATGGTCTGGTCGCCGGCCTGCACCTGCGCCGGCGCATCCGGCAGCAGCAGCATGTATTCGTCCGGTTGCTCGGTGCGCGACAGCGTCGCGCCGGCCTCAACCTGCGAGATCTCGATCGCGAAGTTCGCACCGCGCGTGATCCACGCGCGCCGGCCGGGCTCGATGACGCCGGGCGGCTGGATCGAATGATCGGCCAGCGTCATGCGGGGGTCGACAAGTTCATTCACTGCAGAGTTCCTGGTTGATTCACGCCGGCACGACGAGCGCAGCGCGCAGGCGCTCGCCGCCCGCATCGGCCGCTTCTTGTGCCGCACTGCGCAACAGCGACTGGTCGGAGCCGATGATGAAACAGCTGGCACCCCAGGCCGCGTATTGGGCGGCCTCCTGCAGCGTGGTCGCGTTCATCGCGGCGACCTTGCCGGCGCGTAGCGCCATGTCGACGCTGTGGCGAGCCGCCTCCAGCACGCGCGGGTGCGACGGGTCGTCGAGGCCCATCGACATGCCCAGATCGGCGCGCCCGATGAACAGGGCACACACGCCGGGCACCGCGGCGATCGCAGCGGCGGCCTGCACGGCACGTTCGCTCTCGATCTGGCACAGCACCAGCGTCGCGTCGCCGCGTGCGATGGCCTCGTCGCGCGGCAAGGTGCCGTAGCCCCCGAAGCGGGCTGCCACCGACAAGCCGCGCTCGCCGTCGCGAAAGCGCGCACGCGCGACGACCGTGCGCGCGTCGCTCGCGCTGTCGACGTGCGGCACGAGGATGCCGGCGGCGTCGAGGTCGAGCGCGGTCTGGATGGCCGCCGGGCTGAAGTCCGGCACGCGCACCAGCAAGGACAGATCGGCTGCGCGGCCGGCAAGCAGCATGCGATCAAGCGACTGCCGATCGAAGGGCGCATGCTCGGCATCGATCACCGCGAAATCGAGCGCGGTGGTGGCCAGCACTTCGATGACCTGCGGCGAGTCGGTCTTGACGAAGGTGCCGATGGCCACCGCGTCGGCCGACAAGGCAAGACGCTTCATGAGACGACTCATCGCAGCAACGACCCGTCAGTCGAAATACTTGGGGTAGTCCGTGCCGTCGAGCCCGGGCACGACGACGTTCTCGGGCCGGTTGTCGTGGGCCTGCAGCTGGTCGACCGCATAGTCGATGACGCAGCCCGCGAGCAGCTGCCGCGGGTCTTCCAGGATCATGCGCATGCGGGTGTTGAAACCGCGCCAATCCTCGGCGCCGGTGAGCTGCGGCATCTCGCTGACCTCGGTGGTGTCCGGCCCCAGCGTCGGGCGGCTGTTCTTGCTCGGCGCGAACTTCGGGTAGCCCTCGTACATCATCGGGCCCAGGTCGCTCATCGCGCGGGTGTACCACCAGAGCTTGCGCATCATCTCTTCCTGCGCGCGGATCTGGTCGAGGTCGATCGGCCGCGCCACGTTGAACGGCGGCGCGTGCGGTGCGATGTAGATGCGCTCCAGCCCGAGCTTGTGGCGAGAAGCGCCGAGGATCATCGCGGCGACCGCGTTGGTCGTCAGCGTGACGCCGGCGGTGGGCCGGCCCTGGCGGCCGACGATGACCACCATCGCGTTGGACCAATCAATGCTGTGGCGATCGAACCAGCTGATGACGCGGTGCCCGGTGTCCATCCCGACCAGGAAGAAGGTGGCGATCATCAGCTTGTTGATCGGCACCACGGCGCCGGGCAGGCTGCCGCGCGCCTCCAGGTACTGCTCACGCAGGTCCGCGGCGGTGAAGGTCTCCGGGTTCGCGAGCGCGCGCTTGAGGTAGGTCTCGGTGACCTCGCAGCCGTACTGGGCCATGTTGGCGATGGCGGTCTCGCGGCCGCGGTAGGCGGGCACGGCGATGAGGTCCCGCCACAGCGCGGGCGAATTGACCGCGCGCACCGCCTCGGTGGCCGCCAGCAGGCGTTCGGTCTCGGTGCGCCAGACCGTGCCTTTGGGATCGAGCTCGCGAATCTTCACCAGCGATGCCACGGCCGGCCCGAAGTGCGAGATCGCCGTCAACTCCTTGAAGCCGCGCGTCGTCAGGCGATAGCCCTCGACTTCGGGGTCGCGGCCCGGCCCCGGGTAGAGCACGAAGTCGGCGCCGGTGGCGACGATCAGCGGCGCATCGCGCCCGGCGTTCAGCGCCGCTTCGTTCAGCTTGGCGCCGATGCTGTTGGGGGTTGCCGTGTAGGTTTCGAACAGGCGCAGGAACTCCGCGCTCTGGTATTCCTGCTGGCCGACTGTTGCTTGTTGCACGATGAAAATCCTTTCGGTTAGTCCAGCTGGTAGACACAACTCTGTGTCGCAAAGCGCACTTCTGCGCTGAGGCTGTTGGACACGACCAGGTAGGCATGACCGTCTTCCTCGAAGACGTTGGCATCGGTCGCGCCCGAGGTGGGGAATTCTGTTTCCAGGATCAGCTGCTTGCCTTCGAAGCGGTAGATCGCGGAGTTCATGGTCGGGATCGGCGCCTCGCGCGTGCCCAGGATGAAATTGACCATGACCAGCTTGCCGCCTTGGTCACCATCGCCGGCGATCCAGTGGAACTCGCGCCCGCCGGCGCCGCTGAGCACCTGGTGCTTGACGAAGCGCTCGCCGTCCCAGCGCAGCAGCACGGTGTCGTCGTGCAGGCAGGCGAACGCGAGCCACGCTTGGCCTTCGGCGCGGAAGAAAGCGAAGGCGCGGCTGGTCTTGCCTTCCAAGGTCTGGAACGGCTCGAAGCTGCTGCCGTTCCAGCGGTAGATCTGCGCGGCGGCGACGTTGTCGGCATAGGCCAGGAACTCTTGCCCGTCGACATCGAACTTCGCGAAGTTGTAGCCCCAGGCCGCCGAATCGATGGACTGAAAGACATGGAACTGCCTGCCATCCCATTCGCAAATGACGGACTTGGCGGGGTGGCGCGGCTCCGAGCCTTCCAGCACCGCACCTTGCGCCAACGCGAGGAACTGGCGCCCGCCGGCTTCGAAGAAGGTCCACTGCTTGGCCGCGAAGGTCGGGAACGATTGGAACGGCCTGAACTCGCCTTGTCTCAACTCGAAGATCATCGAGTTGCAGTTCAGGTCGTACGGCCCCGTGCCCGTGCGCAGGCTCGCGGTGGCGACGAACTCGCGCGCGCCGATGCGGAAGTATTCGGCGTCCTCGCCGCCCGGCACCGGCAGCGAGCCGTGCGGAACGAAGCGGCCGTCGGCCCAGACGAACACCAGCGCCTCGACATTGCTGTTGCCCACCGTGATCTTGGCCGGCTGGCCCGGCATGTCCATCGCCAGCTGCGGGATGACCAGGTAGCGCTTGCCATCGTGCACAAAGGTCTCGGCTGCCCGAGCGCCGTTCGTGTCCAGGCTTTGTATGAGCTTCATGGGCTGATTCCTGAGAGAGGTCTTAGGTCGTCAGGCCGTACAGGCGCGACGGGTTGTCGGCCAGCACCTGCTTGCGCACGGTGGCGTCGGGGATCCAGTCGGCCAGCATGTTGATCAGGTCGCCGGTGTCGCGCGCGCCGTTCGGAATGTGCGGCCAATCGCTGCCCCAGACCACGCGGCCCGGCAGCTCCGCGACGATGGCCCGCGCCAGCGGTATCAGGCGCGCGTAGTTGCCGTCCTTCGCAACGCGATACGGCCCCGACAGCTTGAGCCAGCCCTTGCCTTGCTGCAGCGTGCGCAGCAGGTTGTCGAAGTCCTGGCGCGTCAGGCCGTCGCTTTCGAGCATGTAGCCCATGTGGTCGATGACGAAGTCGGCGTCGAGGTGCGCAAAGAACGGGATCAGCTCGCGCACGACATAGCCCGGCGTGTAGAACTGGATGTGCCAGCCCAGCTCGCGCGTCATCTTCACGCACTTCTCGATGTAGGCGATCTTGTCGGCCAGCGACCATTCGCGCCGCAGGAACATGTCCAGCCGCAGCGCACGCACGCCGCGCTCGTGCATGGCCTGCAGCTCGTCGGGCGTGATGCCGTCGTGCACCATCGCCACGCCGCGCGCACGCGCGCCGGCACGGTCGAGCGCGTCCAGCATGCAGCGGTTGTCGGTGCCGTAGAAGCTCGGCTGCACGATTGCGTAGTGGGCGATGCCGAGTTCATCGGCCATCGCATTGAGCTTGTCGAGCAGACCGTCGGGCAAGGTGTAGTGCGGGTCGGCCACGCTGGGATATTGGCTTTCGGGCTCGAAGACGTGCACGTGGGAGTCCCACGAACCGGGCGGCACGTCGAACACCGGTTTGGCCAGCGATGTGGCGGCCCGCATTGGGGTGGAGATTTCTTTGCTCATGGTCGTTTCAAAGAGTGATGGATTGAAGGGCTTGCTTGACGCGCTCGGTGGCGGCGCCCAGCAGCAGGTCGGTGTCGATCGCCGTCATCAGGAAAGGCGCGGCACCCATGCGGATGAGTTCCGCGCCGTAGGCCAGGTCGGGCACGCCGCCGATGGCCAGCGGCTTGCCGGCTCTGGCGCAGCCGGCCAACGCGGCCTCATGCGCGGCGCGCACCTTGGCGTGCCGGTACTCGCCGGGCACGCCGAGTTCTGCGCTGAGGTCGTTGGTGCCGATGCCGATGAAGTCGATGCCGGGCACGTTGGCGATGGCCTCGATGTTCGCGATGCCCAGCGCGCTCTCGATCAGCACCTTGACCGCGACGCTGCGATTCACCGTGTCGTAGAGCACCGGCGCGGGCAGCTTGCGGTATTCGACGTAGGGCAAGGTGGCAATCGCGGAACGGTGGCCCTGGCCGGGGAAGCGGCACGCGGCGACGATGTCGGCGGCCTGCTCGGGCGTCTCGATGCGCGGCGCCATGATGCCGGCCGCGCCGCCGTCGAGCAGCCGGCCGATGACGCCGTAGTCGCGCTCGGGCACGCGCACGAACGGGGTCATGCCGAGGTCCATCGCCGTGGCGCAGATCTGCACCGCCGCGTCGATCGGGATGCTGCTGTGTTCCAGGTCGACCCAGATGACATCGTGGCCGCTGGCCTTGGCCAGCCGCGCGATGTCGGGCGTGCGGCTGATGCGCACGCCGAATGCCGTGACCGGCAGCCGCTGGCGCAGGCGTTCGAGGACGGGGTTGCTCGCCTTGGCGGCGATCCAGGGGTCAAGGTCGTTGCTCACTCGATGGCCTTTCTTCTGTGTGTTGGTTCAGATGTCGTTGTCGATAAGGCCGTCATGCAGTCGCCAGCAGCATGCGCAGCGCACTCGCGCCGAGCAGCAGGGCGAACAGGCGCCGCAGCACGGTCTCGTCCACTTTCTTTGTCAGCTTCGCGCCGGTGGAAACGCCCACGCTCCCGCAGCAGAAGAGCATCGCTGCCGCGATCAGGTTGACGTAGCCGAAGCTGCCCGGCGGCAGGTGCTCGGCATGCGCGCCGGCCAACGCGAACGACAGCGCACCGGGTAGCGCGATGGCCATGCCCAGCGTCGAGCTGGTGCCGATGGCGCTGCGCATCTTCGTGCCCAGCAGGTGCAGCACCGGCACCGTCAGCGTGGCGCCGCCGATGCCGACGAGCGTCGACACGCAGCCGATGCCGGCGCCGACCAGCCCGAGGGCCGGCGTGCCGAGCACCACGGGGTTCGCGTGAGTGGGTGCGCCGGGCTGGGGCTTGGCCCGCATCACCATGTTCCATGCGGTGAACGCGGCCACGGCGGCAAACACCCACGCCAGCACGTGCGCATCGAGCCAGTGGCCGATCAACCCGGCGGCCAGCGAGCCGACCAGGGCCGCGGGCATCAGCGGCTTCAGCAGCGACAGCTCCACATTGCCCTGGCGCCAATGGGTGCGCGCGCCCAGTATCGACAGCGGCACCACCGCGGCCAGCGAAGTGCCGACGACCAGGTGCATGCGCACGGCCTGCTCGACGCCGAGCGCGCCGAACACGTGGTACAGCACGGGGATGACGATCATCCCGCCGCCGCCGCCGAAGAGCCCGCCGAGGAAGCCGGCGCCGAATCCGGCCCCCGCCACGGCGGCGGCGAAGAACGCCCACACGCTCAGGTCTGACATCGCGAACATCGACATCCCCGTCATCGGAACCGGAGCCCCATGCGCTGCAGCACCGGGTGGCCGTCGACGACCCGGTGTGCGACCGCAGCCAGCACATGCACCGTCACCAGCCCGCCCAGCGCGAACGCGAGGCCGCGGTGCCACGGCTTGAGCAGGGCCACCAAGGCCTTGTCGACCGGCACGAAGTCAGGCAGCGGAAGAACGCCGAAGACCACCACGGGGAAGCCTGACGCCGAGCTCAGCGCCCAGCCGACCAGCGGGATCGCGAAGAACAGCAGGTACAACGCGCCGTGCGTCAGATGCGCGGCCGTGCGCTTCCATGCCACGGTGTCCACGCTCAGTGGCGGCGTGTGCGTCAACCGCCAACCCAGCCGCACGGCCGAGAGCGCGAGGACCGTGATCCCGATCCACTTGTGGTAGCTGTAGAGCTTCAGGCGCGACGGCGAGACGGGCAGGTCGACCATCGACACGCCGATGATCAGCGCCGCCAAGATCAGCGCTGCAGCCAGCCAGTGGATGGCGATCGCCACCGTGGTGTAGCGCGCATCGGGCCGCGACGGATCGGGCCGCGACGGATCGACGTTCACGAAGGTCATGCGTGAGGCTCGGCCGACTTCAGCTTGTCGCGCGACTTCTCGATCGCCGTCATCGCGCACTGCTCGTCTTGGATGCCGCGCGGTGCGCCGGCCACGCCGATCGCGCCGATCAGCTCGTTGCCGACCTTGACGGGCACGCCGCCGCCGAGCAGCAGAAACCCGGGGATGTGGACGAGATAGGCCGGGCCATTGGGGGCCTGGGCGCGCTCGCCCATGGCCTGGGTTGTCGCGTTGGACGACGCCGAAGTGAAGGCCTTCTGCTGCGCCGCCGGCAAGGTGTGCGGCCCGGCCATGTCGCCACGCTGCGAGACGCGCACCGCGCCGCCGCGGTCGACGACGGCCACCGAGACATTGAAGCCGCTGCCCGAGCATGCGGACATCGCGTCGCTCGCCAGCTGCGTGGCCAGTTCCAGCGAGATGTTGCGCTCGGTTCGCACCAGCTGCGCCTGAGCGCCGGTGCTGGCCATGGCGACCAAGAGAGAAGTCACAAGCAATTTCATCATCGTCTCCTGTCAGTCAGACGCGTTCTTCTGGCTTCTTGACGAAGGCCAACGCAATGCCTGCGATGAGTGCAGGCACCGCCGCGATCACGAACAATTCGCTCCAGGGCAGATGCGCGCCGACCAGCATCCCGCCGATGACCGGCCCGACGATGGAGCCGAGGCGGCCACAAGCCATCGCCGTGCCCACGCCTGTCGCGCGGACCGCGGGCGGGAAGAAGTGCACGCACAGCGCCGGGAAGTTCTGCTGGCCGCCGATCAGCAGCAGGCCGACGCAGAACACCAGCACGAACGACATGGCCACACCGCCGCCGACACTGAAGCCGAAGACCGGAATCAGCAGTGCCCCTGCCGCCATGCACGCGGCCACACGCGGAAACGGATTGCGCCCGAGGATCAGGTAGGACATGCCCAGTGCGCCCACCACCGCGCCGACGTTGACCATCACCCCGGCGAGCGCGGCACGCTGTGCATCGACGCCATTGAGCGTCAACACCGTCGGCACCCAGCTCACCAGGAAGTAGGTGACCATCAACATCAGAAAGGCCGCCAGGCAGATCAGCGAGGCGCCGAGCGCCCGGCCTTCGGCGAAGAGCAGCGACAGGGGCTTGCGATGGCCGTGATCGCCGGGCGCTTGAGCGTCGAGCGGGGCAGGCGGAATGGCTGTCGCGACAAGCGCCATCAGCAACGCCACAGCGCCGCCGCCGATGAAGACGCCGCGCCATCCGACCAGCGGCATGACGGCAGCCGTCAGCGCGCCGCCCGCAATGGCGCCGATCGGGAAGCCCAGGAACATGCGGGCCACCGTCTGCGTGCGGCGCCCCGCCGCGACGTGCTCGCCCGTCAAGGCCGCAGCACAGGGAATGGCGCCGCCCAGGCCGATGCCGGCAAGGAGACGCAAGACCATCAGCTCCGTGGGCGAATCGGCCCAGGCGCACAGCAAGGTGAAGACGCCTGCGATCAGCAGCGACAGGATCATCATCCGCTTGCGACCCCAGCGATCGGCCGCCGTGCCCACGCACAGCGCACCGATCGCGGCACCCGCGTAGCCGGCCGAGAAGAGCTTGCCGAACGAGCCCGGCGGCATCGAGAAGTGCTTGGAGATCAACGGCGCGAGGAACGCCAGCATCAGCGTGTCGTAGCCATCGATCAAGGTGACCAGGAAGCAGACGACGACCGCCGTCTTGGACTGGCTGGTCGTGGCCAGCGGTGGGCTGGAACTGCTGTCTAGGGATGTCGCGAGCATGGTTTGTCTCCTGTCATTTTTTATGTGTGCACGCCGAGTCAACGCTCGGCGCAGCGGGATGGCGGCTCAATTGACCTGTTTGACGGCCTCGACCTGGATCAGCAGACGCACGTCGTCCGCCACGATGTGCGGGCCCCAACCCATGCCCCAATGCGAGCGCTGGATGGTGGTCTCGAAGTCGCCGCCGCAGACCTCGCGCTTGAGCATCGTGTGCGTGTAGCAGTTGAAGCGCTGGCTCTTCAGCGTCACCGGGTGCGTCGCGCCCAACAGCGTCAGCTCGCCTTTGATCTCTGCAGGCTTGTCGCCATCGAAGCGCATGTCGGTCGCGACAAAACGCGCCGTCGGGAATTCGCTCGAGCGGAACAGGTTCTCGCCCTGCATCATCTTGTCCAGAACGGGCACGCCGGAGGCCGGCGCCGAGGTGTCGATGGTGACGTCCAACTGGCCGGTGTGCGCCTGCACGTCGATCTGCACCTTCCCCGCCTTGATCGGAAAACGGCCGCGGTTCGTGGAGGTGCCGAAGTGCACGATCTCGTAGACCACCCAGGTATGACCAGGGTCGAGCTCATAGCTCGTCGCGGCGCCCAGGGCGGATGTCGTCAGGCCCAAAGCGAGCGCCGCAGCCGCCAAGCCCAGACGGGTTGTCTCATTCATGTTGTTCTCCATTCGCAGGGTCGCGTATGTTCGAAGCCCATGCTAGGAGGAACAGCCGATACGGAAAAATACTGTTTTCGAATGCGAGTGCATACGAATGAGGTATCCACCGACGGCGCGACGGCGGGCAACCCGCCGCTGAGCGCTGAGATCAGCGCCGCGCGACGGGCTTGCGAGGGCGCACCACCGAGGCGCCGCCCTGCGACCACTGCGGCAGCCAGTTCGCGAGATGCTCGGCAAAGCCTTGAGCCGCTGGCGACAGGGTTCGGGTGAGCGGCCGGTACAGGCATACCTTGCGCACGGTCTCGGGTTCGACCACGCGCCGCATCACGAGGCCCATCGTCGTCGCGAGCACGCCGACGTAGGCCGGCGCAAGCGTCGCGGCCAGGCCCTGCGCCGCGATGCCCAGCGCGGTCGAGATGTTGTCGACCACATCCACCGGCGTGATGCGGGCGTCCTCGGGAACATTGGCACGCATCTGCGCCACACTGCGCTCGTGGTCGCGGCCGGCGGCCACCAGCGGGTGTTGGCGCAGATCGGCCCAGCGCACGGCCCGAGACGCAGCCAGCGCATGACCGGGCGCGCACCACAGCACCCAGGGGCTGTCGAAGAGCGGCTCGCCCTGCACGTCCGGCCCGGTGGCGCGATCCGGGCCGATCGCAAGATCGACATCGCCTGCGGCCACGGCATCGACGAGGCCGTCCACCGTCAGGTCTCGGATGCGCACCGACACCTTGGGGCGCACGGCCAGGTAGCGCTTCACGGCCTCCGGCAACGCGGTGGCGGCGAGGACCAGCGGCGCGCCGACCCGCACCAATCCGGCGGCGCGATTGCGAAGGTCCGCGGCGGCGGTCTCGGCGACCTGGGCGTGGCGCAGCGTGCTCTGCGCCGACGCGAGAAAGTCCCGCCCGGCGCTGGTCAGCGTAACGCGCCGGGTGGTGCGATCGAAGAGCCGCAATCCGAGCGCGTCTTCCAGTTCGGCCACTTGCTGGCTCACCGCCTGCGGCGTGATGCCCAGTCGTTCGGCGGCACCGCTGAAGCTGTGCAGGTCGCCGACCACGACGAAGGCTTCGAGCTGGCGCAGCGTGAATCGGGTCAGGGGCATGGTTCGATTATCAAGCCGCGCTTGTGAACTCAACTGAATCGACTGCTTGTCGATCGAGGCCAAGGCTTGGACACTTGCGGGCGCATCAAAAGACGGAGACAACCAACATGCTGCAGACCACTGTTCACACCGCCCTCGCTCGCGAGCTGTACGCCAGCGAGCGCACGCGTGAGCAGTTGGAGCAATTCTCCAAGCGCTACCCGACCATGGCGATTGCAGACAGCTATGCGATCCAGCGCGAGTGGATCAAGCTCAAGCTGGCCGATGGGCGCCGCACCATCGGCCACAAGATCGGCCTGACCTCGCGCGCGATGCAACTCGCCTCGCAGATCACCGAGCCCGACTACGGCACGCTGCTCGACGACATGCTGCTGCGCGATGGCAGCGAGATCGAAGCCGCGCGCTTCATCGTGCCGCGCTTCGAGGTTGAGTTCGCCTTCATCCTGGCGCGCCCGCTGAAAGGCCCCGGCGTGACGCTGTTCGACGTGCTCAATGCCACCGACTACGTGGTACCGGCACTCGAGCTGATCGACGCCCGCATCGAACAGTTCGACCGCGAGACCAAGGCGCCGCGCAAGGTGCTGGACACGATCGCCGACAACGCCGCGAATGCGGCCATCGTGCTGGGCGGCCGGCCGATGAGACCCGATGCCGTCGACTGGCGTTGGGCCGGCGCACTGCTGTTCAAGAACGGCGTGATCGAAGAATCGGGCCTGGGCGCGGCGGTGCTCGGTCACCCCGGCAACGGCGTGGCCTGGCTCGCCAACAAGCTCGCGGCGCACGACGAAGGCCTCGCCGCCGGCGAGATCGTGCTCGGCGGCTCGTTCACGCGCCCAGTGCCTTGCGCTGCGGGCGACACCTTTCATGCCGACTACGGGACGCTCGGCTCGATCTCGGTGAAGTTCGTCTGATGTTGCCGAGCGAGTCTTTGGACCTCGGCACGCTGCGTGCCGCCTTCACCGGCCGGCTTCTCACCGACCCAACCGACATGGCCGCGCATCTGACCGACTGGCGCGGCAAGTGGACCGGCCGCGCCATTGCCGTGGCGCAGCCCGACAGTACCGAGGGCGTGGCCGCCGTGTTGAAGTGGTGCCATGCACACGGCGTGCCGGTGGTGCCGCAGGGCGGCAATACCGGGCTCTCGGGCGGCAGCACGCCCGACGATTCGGGCCGCGCGCTCGTGCTCTCGCTGGCGCGGCTGAACAAGCTGCGTGCGGTCGACCCGGTCAACAACACGATCGTGGTCGAGGCCGGCGTCACGCTGCAGCAGGTGCAGGACGCGGCGCGCGAAGCCGGCCGTTTGTTCCCGTTGAGCCTGGCCGCGCAAGGCAGCTGCACGATCGGCGGCAACCTCGCCACCAACGCCGGCGGCACGCAGGTGCTGCGCTACGGCAACGCCCGCGAGCTGTGCCTGGGCCTCGAGGTCGTCACCGCCGACGGCGAGGTCTGGAACGGCCTGCGCGGCCTGCGCAAGGACAACACCGGCTACGACCTGCGCGACCTCTTCATCGGCAGCGAAGGCACGCTGGGCGTGATCACCGCCGCGGTCTTGAAGCTCTTCCCGCAGCCCGCCGCGCAGGTGGTGGCTTTCGTCGCCGTGCCGTCGCCCGCGGCGGCCGTGCAGCTGCTGCAACTGGCGCAAGCCCGCCTGGCCGCGGCTCTGACCGCGTTCGAGCTGATGAGCGACACCTGCATCGGCCTGGTCGAGAAGCATGTGAATGCCGCGCGCCTGCCGCTGGCCGGGCGCTCGCCCTGGTATGTGCTGATCGAGGTGAGCGTATTTGGTGAAGGACGGCACGACGAGGCCCACGCGGCCGCGGCGATCGAGGGTCTGCTCGAGGCCGCGCTCGAACAGGATCTCGCCACCGACGCGGCGCTCTCGGCCAGCGTGGCGCAGTTTCGGTCGCTGTGGGCACTGCGCGAGGACATCTCCGAATCGCAGGGCGCCGAGGGCAAGGCGATCAAGCACGACATCGCGCTGCCGATCTCGCGCATCGCCGAGTTCATCGCGAGCACCGATGCCGCGATCGCGCGCGCCTTCCCCGGCCAGCGCATGGTGGTCTTCGGCCACCTCGGCGACGGCAACCTGCACTACAACGTGTCGCCGGCGATCGGCAAGATCGGCCCCGAACACCACGCCGCCTTCGTCGCGCTCGAGGGCCCGATGAACCGGCTGGTGCACGACGCCGTGGTCGCGCAAGGCGGCTCGATCTCGGCCGAGCATGGCCTCGGTGTGCTGCGCCGCGACGAATCGGCGCGCTACAAGTCCGCGGTCGAACTCAGGCTGATGGCCGCGGTCAAGTCGGCGCTGGACCCGCACGGCCTGATGAACCCCGGCAAGGTGCTGGGCTGACCCAAACATTTGACGCGAGCACTTCATGGCTTCTTCTCCCCTTCTCGACGTCGCCGGCGTCACGGTTTCTCCCGATCACTACATCGGCGGCCGCCGCGTCGCTTCGGCCGAGACCTACGAGCTGTGCAGCCCGATCGACCAGCGCGTGCTCGGGCGCATCGCCGAGGGCACGGCCGCGCATGTGCAAGCGGCGATCGCGGCCGCGCAGCAGGCCTTTCCGGCGTGGAGCGCGATGAGCGCGTCCGAGCGCAAGCCTTACCTCGACCGCTTCGCCGCCGAGATCGGCAAGCGGGCCGATGCCTTCTGCATGCTCGAGAGCAATGACGCCGGCGTGCTGCTGTCGCGCATGCGCCATGGCGTGGTGCCGCGCGCGATGCTCAACATCGCGTGGTTCGCCGAGCATGCACTGACCTTGCAAGACCGACCGATCGACACCGAACAGGCACAGCACCTCGTGCGCCATGACCCGGCCGGTGTGGTCGTGATCATCACGCCGTGGAACGCGCCGTTGATGCTGTCGACCTGGAAGCTGGGGCCGGCGCTCGCGGCGGGCAACACCTGCATCCTGAAGCCGCCCGAATGGGCACCGCTGACCTGCTCGTTGCTGGCAGATGCTGCCCATGCGGCGGGCCTGCCGCCCGGTGTCTTCAACGTCGTGCAGGGCACGGGTGCGAACACCGGGGCCAAGCTCGTCAGCGACCCGCGCATCGCCCGCGTGTCGTTCACCGGCTCGGTGCCCACCGCGAAGGCTATCGCCCAGGCCGCTGGCGCCAACCTGGTGCCCTGCAGCCTGGAACTCGGCGGCAAGAGCGCGTTCATCGTACTCGCCGATGCCGACCTCGACAACGCCGCGGCCACCGGTGCACTGATGTACCGCAACGCCGGCCAGGTCTGTTTAGCTGGCACGCGTTTTCTCGTGCACGAGTCGGTCGCGAAGGCGTTCATCGCCTTGATGCGCGGCTACGTCGACAAGCTCAACATCGGCGACCCGCGCGTTGAAGCCACCGAGGTCGGCCCGATCATCCACCCGCGCCAGGTCGAGCGCGTGATGGGCTTCATCGACCGCGCGGTGGCCGGTGGCGCCGAGTTGCTGTGGGGCGGTGCGAGGCATCCCTTCGGCGCGCAGTACGTGCAGCCGACCATGCTGACGAACCTGAAGCAGACTGACGAGATCGTGCAGAGCGAGGTCTTCGGCCCGGTGCTGACCTTGCAGACCTTCGCCACCGACGACGAGGCCGTCGCGCTGGCCAACGGCACCGACTACGGCCTCGGCGGCGTGTGCTACGGCGAGGCCGCGCATGCCACCGAAATCGCACAGCGCGTTCGCACCGGCTTCATCTGGGTCAACAGCTTCGGCATCCGCGATCTCGCGGCGCCCTTCGGCGGCATCAAGCGCAGCGGCATCGGCCGCGAGGGCGGCGACTGGAGCTTCGAGTTCTTCTGCGACGTAAAAGATGTGATCGTGCCGAAGAAGCCCTTTCGCGCCAGTTTCAGCCACCGTTGATCGACAAGGAAATCATCATGGGACAAATCGTCGGTGCGGCCCTCGTGTCGCACCACCCCGGCCTGATGCAGTGCCAGGAATTTCGCGTGCTGCAAGGCGCAGGGGCCGACTCCGACCTGATCGCCGGCTATGGCCGCCTGCGCGAACGAATCGCAGCCGCGAAGCCAGATGTCGTGATGGTCTTCGATTCGCACTGGTTCACCACCGGCTACCACCTGGTCGACGGCGGTGAGCGCTACCGCGGCACCTACCTCTCGGACGAGATGCCCTGGTACCTGTACGGCGTGCCCTACGACTACCGCGGCCACCCGCCGCTGGCGCTGTCCATCGAGGCCGTCTCGCGCGAGCAGGGCGGCTACAACCGCGCCATCTGCCACCCCGACCTGGGCCGCCACTACCCGACGATCAACCTGATCAAGCAGCTGCAACTCGAAATCACCGACACGCCGGTGGTCACCGTCAGCTCGTGCCAGAACTGCGATTGGAAGCACTTCCTGACCTCCGGCGAAACCATCGGCGAGGCGATCCGCCGCAGCGACCTGCGCGTGTTGATGCTGGCCTCGGGCGCGCTGAGCCACAAGTTCAACCCGATCGACTGGAAGCCGAACCACCCGCGCATCTTCCACGAGAGCAATGTGGCCAGGCCCGAGAACATCGCCAGCGACAAGGGTGCGATCGAGCTGCTCAAGCAAGGCCGCCACGACACGATCCTCGCGCGTTGGAACGACGAATACCGCAAGATGCCTTGGGAGGCCTTCGGCGCACACTACCTGCAGATGCTCGGCGCGCTCGGTGGTGGCGACTGCCGCGCGCAGGGTGAGGTGCTGTCAGACTACGAGAACGCACGCGGCACCGGCAACGTCCACATCTGGTTCCAGCCATGAACTTCGAATTCCCGATCAAGGAGCTGCCTGCCGTGATGCGCGGCCCGCGCGTCGAGCGCCGCCGCGTGCTGGTGGGCGGCAGCGCGTTCTGGGGCACGATGCTCGAGTCCGGCACTGACGCAGGCAAGCTGCGGCTCGACGACGGCCGCGTGCTCGACGCCGGCAACGCCGACTACCTGCCGCCGGTGGCGCCGAGCAAGATCATCGCGGTGCACATCTCGTACAGCTCGCGCAGCCACGAGACGCGCAACAAGCCGAAGCCGACCGAGACCCCGACCTACTTCACCAAGCCGCCGACCTCGCTCAACGGCCACCGCGGGCAGATCCTCAAGCCGGCCGACTGCCAGTACCTCAACTACGAAGGCGAGTACGCGGTGGTGATCGCCAAGACCTGCCGCAACGTCACGCCCGACGAGGCCTGGGACTGCATCGAGGGCTTCTGCCCGGCGCTGGACATGGGCTTGCAGGACTTTCGCGACACCGACCAGGGCTCGATGCTGCGCGTCAAGGGCGCCGACACGCTGCTGCCGATCGGCCCCGGCATCGTGCGCGGCGTGAACCTCTTCGAGCAGACGCTGCGCACCTATGTCAACGGGCTGGTGGTGCAAGAGGCGCACATCGGCGACGAGACGATCTGGGGCCCGCACTACGTGATCGCCGACCTCGCGCGCCACATCACGCTGCTGCCGGGCGACGTGATCCTGATGGGCACGCCCTGCCACTCGCGCAGCGTCGACCCCGGACAAACGGTGGAGTGCGAGATCACCGGCATCGGCCGCGTGGCCGGCACCGTGGTGGCCATCGCCGCGCCGCGCGCCGCGGCGCTGGGCGTCGGGCATCAACCCACCGACAGCCCCGAAGTGCGCCGCGTGGCGCTCGGCTTCGACGAGCGCGTGCCCGATCGTTTGAAAGACAACCTGCGCACAGCGAAGGGGGCATCCGAATGAAGGTCTGCATCATCGGCGCCGGCGCCATCGGCGGCTTCATCGGCACCAAGCTTGCCGCAGCAGGGCGTGCCGAAGTCAGCGCCTTGGCGCGCGGCGCCACGCTCGCCGCGCTGCGCAGCCACGGCTGGCGCACGAACACCACGGCCGGGCTGCTGCAGGCCCCGGCGCGGGCCAGTGAGCAGGCGGCCGAGCTGGGCGTGCAGGACCTGGTGGTCATCGCCGTCAAAGGCCCGGCGCTCACGCAAGTGGCACGCGACATCGCGCCGCTGCTGGGGCCGCACACGCTGGTGATGCCGGCGATGAACGGCGTGCCCTGGTGGTTCTGCCACGGCGTCGAAGGCTTCCCCGGCGGGGCGCTGCACAGCGTCGACCCGGGCGGTGTGATCGATGCGGCGATCCGCTTCGAGCGCGTGCTGGGCTGCGTGGTGCACGCCAGCACCTCGACGCTCGAGCCGGGCCTGGTGCAGCACAAGTTCGGCCAGGGCCTGATCGTCGCCGTTGCCGGCGGCGGCCGATCCGAACGCGCACAACAAGTGGTGGACCTGCTCGCGCATGCGGGCTTCGACGCCACGCTGTCAGCCAACGTGCGCCATGACATTTGGTACAAGCTGTGGGGCAACATGACGATGAACCCGGTGAGTGCGATCACCGGCGCCACCGGCGACCGCGTGCTCGCCGACCCACTGGTGCGGGCCTTCTGCTCGGCGGCCATGGCCGAGGCCGCCGCGGTCGGCGCGCGCATCGGCTGCAGCATCACCCAGGCGCCCGAAGACCGGCATGCGATCACCGCCAAGCTGGGGGCCTTCAAGACCTCGATGCTGCAGGACGTCGAGGCCAACCGAACGATCGAACTCGACGCCATCGTCGGTGCGGTGCACGAGATCGGCCAACGCCTCGCCGTGGCCACACCCAACGTGGATGCGCTGTTCGGGCTGACGCGCCTGTTCGGCCGCATGCGCGGTCTTTATCCGGACGCGAGCTGACACTTTCCCATCCCATTCATTGAGCCTCCCAAAAATGAGAAATCTCGTCGTCATTGCTTTTACCCTTCTCGCGCTGACCACCTCGATGGCCCGCGCCGACCAGAAACTGGTGCCGGCCCAGAGCCAGATCAGCTTCACCAGCAAGCAGATGGGCGTGCCGGTGAATGGGAGCTTTCGCAAGTTCGACGCCCAGGTCGCGTTCGAGCCGAAGAAGCCCGAAGCCGCGAAGATCAGCTTGACGATCGACCTCGCGAGCGCGTCGCTGGGCTCGGCCGAGACGGAGACCGAACTGGCCAAGCCCGACTGGTTCAACACGAAGGCGTTTCCGCAGGCCACGTTCCAGTCGACGGCCGTCACGTCGACCGGCGCCGGCAGCTTCAACGTCGCCGGCAAGCTCTCCATCAAGTCGATCAGCCGCGACCTGAGCGTGCCGGTCACGCTCGTGCAAGCGGCCGGTCAGACGACGGCCAGCGGCAAGTTCTCGATCAAGCGCCTCGACTTCAAGATCGGCGACGGCGACTGGAAGGACACGTCCATGGTCGCCGACCCCGTCGAGGTGAACTTCAAACTGGTGCTGACCGGTCTCGGCCCGCTGTAGCGGGCCGAGGGGCGGTCATGACGATGGCCTTTCACGGCCGTGCAGGCCGCTGGCTTGCAGTGAGCCTGCTGTTGCTGGCGGGTTGCGTGATCGACACCAAGCGAGCCGATGATGACGGCCTCGGGGGCTTTCCACGCAGCGCGGCATCGTCCCTGCAGCCGTCGCCTGCCTCGGCCAAGACCCGCGCCGCATTCGCGGCGCTCGGTGCCGGCGTCAATCTCGGCAACATGCTCGACGCGCCGCGCGAAGGCGATTGGGGCTCGCGCGTGCAGGATGAATATCCGCTCCTGCTGAGGCAGGCGGGTTTCCGCCACGTGCGCCTGCCGGTGCGCTGGAGCGCGCACGCAAGCCGCGACGCATCCGCGCAGATCGATGCGGCATTCATGGCGCGCGTCGACGGCGTGGTCGACCGGCTGCTTGCGCAGGGGCTCACCGTCGTGCTGGACATGCATCACTACCGCCAGCTGGATGGCGACCCGCTCGATGCGGGCGAGTCGGCCGTGGATCGCCGTGACCTGAAGCTGCGCTTCCTCGCCATGTGGCGCCAGATCGCAGCGCATTTTGCAGACCGCTCCGAGCGGCTCTGGTTCGAGCTCTACAACGAGCCGCACGGCGAACAGACGGCCGCGTCGTGGAACGATCTGGCCTCGCGTGCATTGCGCGTCGTGCGTGCGCGCAATCCCGAACGCGTGGTCGTGCTCGGCCCGGTGCAGTGGAACAGCGCACGCGCACTCAAGGACCTCGTGCTGCCGCTCGACGCCAATCTCGTGGTCACGATTCATGACTACGAGCCCTTCCTCTTCACCCACCAGGGTGCGACCTGGGCCGGCCCGGCGTCGGCACACCCGAGCGGCGTGCGTTGCTGCACCGCGCAGCAGCGTCAACAACTCACCGAACCGCTTGCGATCGGCGCCCGCTGGGCCGAACGCCGCGATGTACCACTCCGGCTCGGCGAGTTCGGGTCGTATGGCGGCCCGGCCGCTCAGCCCAACGACATGATCTCGCGCGCCGAGTACACCCGGCTCGTGCGCGACGCCGCCGAACAGCGCGGGATCGCGTGGGCCTATTGGGAGCTCGATTCAGGCTTCGGCGTCTACGACCCCAAGGCGCGGCAGTGGCGCGAGCCGCTGCGGCAAGCATTGCTGGGGGAGTGACGCATCCGCGTTGCCGGGTTCACCGATGCGGGTTCCGTTCTCGCGCTTCACCGCCGAGGGTGCACGCGATCGTCCGGCAGGAACCGACACCCCGCGCCGAACGTCGCCTCATCGCGGGCGCAGCGATCGGCCACCGCGCGTGGCGTCGGTTTGTCGCCATGGTCGATCCAGTCGAGCAGCGCGCCGAGGAGCGCCGGATATTCCGGATCGCTCAGATAGCTGTGCGCCGCCTCATCGCTGAAGGTCTGGACGAGCCACTGCGACGCACCCGCACTGTCGACGATCTCGCGATAGACAGCTTCGAGCTCGACGGATGCCGTCGGGTCATGGACGGCATGCAGCGTCAACACCGGCAAACGCAGCCGGCCCGTGGGGCGGCTGTCTTCGGCCAGCGCGCCCATCGCTTGCGGGTCGGCACGGTATCGCAGCACGCCAGCGTTGAGCGCGGTGTCGTCGCTCGAGCCGCGGTAAACCGTGTTCGTGTTGTCGAACGGGTTGCGATGGCCGAGCCGCAGCTGCGTGAGGTCACGAAACAGCCACGTCGCCCATGCGAGGTGCGAGACCAGCGTGCGCTCGGGCACGTGCGTGACGGCGACGATAGTTGCGAGTCGCGCGGTCTGGTCGGCCGTGCGTTGCGAGGGCGGCGTGCCGATGCCAGTGCATTGCTTGACGCGCTCGGAGAGCTCGGCGCGCGTCAGCGTCGAATCGGCGGGCAGGCCCATCCACAAGGGATACTGCGGTTCACTCGGACGCGGGTGATTGGCGCAAACGAATTGGTACACCACGCGCAGGTCGAGCCTGAATTGGTAGGCGCTGAGGCCGCCGCCGAGCACGCCGCTCGTGATGAGCACGCCGTCGTAAGCGGCGCGCGCGCCAGGGACCGGCCCGTAGAGTTCAGCCGCCTTGGCGGCCACACCGCCGCCGTAGCTCTGCCCATGCAAGAGGGTGCGGCGCGGTTGGCCGAACCGATGCACGAACAGACGCCGCAAGCGCTCGACGTCTTCTGCCGCCATGGTCACGCCGTAGCCGCCGCGCCGATAGGCCGAGCCTGCCCACGCGTAGCCGGCCTTGACCACGACGGCCCAGCGCTCGAGGTCTTCGGCGGAGCGGGTCAGCGTCGGTGCTTCGATCTCCGGGCCGCCGTGCGCGTGCATCACGAGCACCCGGTTCCAGTGCTCGGGGATCGCGATCCAGTACGGCGCGCCCGCGCTGTCGCGGCCGTTGTAGCAATGCGCGCCGGCGGGGATCTTTGCCGGGCAGCTGGCGGCTTGCGGCGCGGGGTCGTTCGGCGCAGCCGCGCCGGCATGCGATGCAGCGTGCAGCGCGGTGACCGCAAACAGCACCGCGGCCGCGATCGCGCGCGAAGCCGAGCTGCTCAATTCTTGACCCCCAGCTCGAACGGCGCGCCGCTGCCCGAGACGATGCCGATGAGGCCGCCGCCGTAGATGAAGTTGCCGGCGCCGGCGGCAGTCGTCTGCACGACGCCGAGCACCGGCGTGTCGAAGCTCAGCGTGCCGCTCGCGCTGCCGAGCACGAAGTTGCCGGCGGCCACGGTCGCATCGAGCTGATCGCCGCTGTTCGACGCGACGAGGAAGTGGCCGTCCGCGGTGCCCGATGCGAAGGTTTGCTGCGGCGCGTACATGCGCATGCCGTAGCTCGTCGCTGATTCGCGCACGAGGAAGACCGGCACCGTGATGGCGCCCACCTGCCCGAAGATGGCCGAGCCCGAGAGCGTGCCGCCGGTCGTGGTCGCGCCGCCGGTGGGCGACGTGGTCCGCACGTCGAACGCATTGCGCGTGCTGTTGTAGGTGATGTAGCCCTTTGCGGTGGACGTGCAGGCGGCGTCGTAGATCATGAAGCTGCCGGTGCTCGCGTCCTGGCAGTTCTGGAACGTGCCGGCATTGCGCACGCGCGCCGCTGCTGCATAGGGCGCGGCCGCGCCGGTGCTGCCGTATTGAACGCCGACCACGTTGAAGATGTTGGCGATCGGGTTGAACACCGCCGGCGACGTGCTGTTGTTGAACGTGTTCTGGAACGCGACGAGCGGAACGAAGCTCGCGCCGGTCGGTGCCGCGACGCCGCCTTGTATCAGCCCGCCGGTGCCGAGCACGAAGGTCGCGCCGTTCTCGCCGCTCGAATACGTGCAGTTGCCTTGCGGAATCAGGGTGCCGGTGCGCTGCGTGCCGGCCGCGCGCTGCACGCTCGCGTCGACCGTCACCGTGTAGATGAGCGTGACCGGATCGAGCGCGACGCTGAGTTCCTCGCCGAAGAAGTCGCCGCCCTTGTAGGTGGTGGCGCCGGTCGGCAGGTTCAGGCACGCGAGCGGATTGCCCGACTCCTGCACGCAGCTGTAGTTGACCGACGCATCGACGCTGCCGCTGCCCTTGTACTTCGGCCACGCGGGGTATTGGCACAGCGGGCGCGTGCGGCCGTAGGTGCCGGCCACGGCATCGGAGACGATCGCCGTCGACGGCGCGAGGCCGCGTTCGACCCAGTCTTCCAGCGCGGCGAGCGAATCCCAATTGGGGATGAAGACGCCGGTTCCGTGGCCCATGCCGGGCACGGTGTAGAAGCGGATGCCCTTGTCGACCGCGTCCTGCCCGACGGTGGCGATGACCTGCTTGTAGTAGTCGATCGTCGAGTTGTTGCTGATCACCTCGTCGGCCAGCCCGTGCAGCATGATGAGCTTGCCGCCGTGCGAAAGGAACGGCGTGAGATTGGGGTCGGTCGCATCGGTCATGGCCGAGACCGCGGCCACGCGCGCGGTGAACGCGCCGGGGTCCAGCGGGTCGAGCGTGAGCGAGTTGAACGCGGCATCGCGCGTGACGAAGTACTTGGCCCACTGATCGCCGGTGACGTACATGTTGGCGTCGGCGGTGGTGGCCGGGTTGCCCGGTGTGCTGCGCGTGCCGAGATCGCGCGTGGTGAACGGGCCGGCGACCAGCGTGCCTTCGAGAAGGTTGTAGCCGCCCGCGCGCGTCACGCCGTTGGCGAGCGTGTAGTTCACGAAGTCCAGCGGCGACTCGATCGCGCGGATGCTCGCGAGCTGTGGGTCGGACAGGCAGGTGTCGCCTGTGTCGGTGCCACCGGCGCAGCGCAGCGACGAGAGGATCTGCGCATTGAGCTGTCGGCAGCTCTCGACGTTGCTCACGATGCCGTCGGCCACGCCGTCGAGCTTGTCGCATGCCGCAAGCACGGTCTTTTGCACCAGCAGCGTCTTGGTGAGGTTCACCCATCCCGCTCCGCTGTTCAGATACAGCGCGCGGCCGACCGCGAGGTTCGACAGGCGAGTGCCGCTGTAGTTGAGCGCCGGCTCGTTGGCGATCACGCCGTCGTAGTCGGCGGGCCAGCGTTGGATGTGCAGCAAGGCGTCGCGGCCGCCGGTCGACGTGCCGAGAAAGTAGGCCTTGGTCGGTGCCGTGCCGTAGAAGGTCTTCACGAGCTGCGCAGCCACGTCGTGCGTCTTCTTGAGCGACTGCCCGCCGTAGTTGGCCAGCTGCTCGTCATTGAGCGCGAACGTGCCGTCGGTGATGCTGCTGCTCTGGTGGCCGGCGTCGTCGCCGAAGGTCGCGTATCCGAGCGCGAGCGGCGCGGCCTTGCCGGCCGGGCCGAAGCGGATCGGCTCGGTGCCGTCGATCAGCGTGCCGTCGAAGCCGCCACCGCCGAAATGGATGGCCTTGCGGTTCCATTGCATCGGCAGGTTCACGGCGAAGTTGATGGCGCTCGCCTGCGGGTCCACGCTCTGGATGGTTCCGCGAACCTGGCAATAGTCGCCCAGCGTGTTGCCCGCGGCGCTCGCCGCCACCGACACCGCCGTCGCGACGCTCGCGCCGGAAGTCGGCAAGCTGATCTGCGCCGCGGCAATGGCCGTGCCGGCCAGCGATTCGCAGGTCGCGACGGGCGTCGCGGGCGCGTTCGGGTCGGTCTCGACGGGCGGCGGAGTCGTCGGCGCCGGCGTGTCGTCGTCCCCGCCGCCGCAGGCGATCAGGAACGTCGGCAGCACGACGAGCACGGCAACGGCGAGCGCGCGGCGCGCTCCACTGAAGGAAATCAGACGCATGGCAATGTCTCCGGACGGGCGCTCTGAAGGGCCCTGTTGTGAATTGGGGCGGACGATAGGTTTGCGCCTGACCTTGCGTCAAATAAAATGATCGAGCACTTTCGATACGAAAATCATATGGACATGCGAGGCCTGCGCTACTTCGCCGCCGTTGCGGAGAGCGGTCACATGACCCGGGCTGCGGAGCAGCTGGGCATCCAGCAACCGCCGCTCAGCCAGCAGATCAAACTGCTCGAGCGCGAGCTCGGGGTGGCGCTCTTCAGGCGCCATCCGCGTGGCGTGACACTCACCGACGCCGGCCGACAGCTGCAGGTCGAAGCCGTGCGCATGCTGCAGAACATGGACGCGATGCGCGCGCGCATGGCACGTGTGGCCCAGGGTGTGGAAGGCGTGGTGTCGGTGGGGTTCACGAGTTCGGCGGCGGCGCACCGCTTCGTTCCCGAGGCCTTGCGCGCCTACCGGCGCAGCTTCCCGCAGGTCGAGCTGCAGCTGCAAGAGGACAACGCCGCCGAGCTGACCGCCGCGTTGAAGGCAGGCAGGCTGCACTGCGGGCTGCTGCGCGTGCCGGTCGCGCGGCCGGCCTCGCTCGTGTTCGAGACGCTGCTGCGCGAACCCGTGATGGTGGCGATGCCGAGCGACCACGCGTTCGCACGCACGCGCCGCGGCAAGTCGAACCGCGCGCTGTCTCTCGCGCAACTGTGCCGCGAGGGCCTCATCCTCGTGCGCCGTCCGGGCGCACCGGGGCTGTATGCCGATCTGCTCGCGCTGTGCCACGCCAAAGGGCTGAAGCCGCGCATCGTGGCCGAGGTCGAGCGGATGATGACGAACCTGAACCTGGTGGCCGCGGGCGTCGGGCTGACGGTCGTGCCGGCATCGATGGTCGGCGCGCATGCGCACGCGATCACCTACTGCCCGCTCGCCGCGAGCGCATCGCTCGACGCGCCGTTGACGCTCGTGTCGCGCGAAGACGAAGACAGCCAGCCCGCGCGCCACTTCGCCGCGCTGCTGCGCAAGCTGGCCGCGCGATGAACACCGAGCGCCGCCTCGTGGCGCGCTGGCTTGCGTCGGCCTGCACGCTCGGCCTGGTGCCGGGCGCAATGGCGGATGCAGCCGCCTGGCCGGCGCGGCCGATCCGGCTCGTCGTCGCGTACCCGCCCGGCGGCATCAGCGACCTGACAGCGCGTGCGCTGGCCGAGCCGCTGTCGAAGGCGTTGGGCGTGCCGGTGCTCGTCGAGCATCGGCCCGGTGCCGGCGGCAGCGTGGCCATCGACCTGCTGCTGCACGCCGCGCCGGACGGCCACACGCTCGTGTTCTCGGCCATCAGCCCGCTGACCTTGCACCCGCTCTTGTCGCACGACATGCGCGACCCGCTGCGCCGGGTGCGCCCGGTGGCGGGCGTCATGCGCACGCCGGTGCTCGTGGCCGGCACGCCTGCGCTGCCAGACAACAGCTTCGAGGAGTTGATCGATCGCGCGCGGCGCTTCCCTGGCGCCGTGCGATGGGCGACCTCGGGCGTCGCGACGATCGGGCACCTGGTGCTCGCGCAGGTTCGGCTCCTGAGCCGCACGTCGATCACGCACGTGCCGTACGCGGGCGGCGGCGCGCAGTTGAACGACGCGCTGAGCGGGCAGTTCGAAGTGCTGTCGAGCAACGTCGCCGCCTTGCAGCTGCAGTACATCGCCAACGGCAAGCTGAAGGCGCTTGCGGTCGGTTCACCGCGCAGAGTGCCTGCGCTGCCCGACACCCCGACGCTGTCGGAGCTCGGCTACCCGCAGGCCAATCTCGCATCGCTGTTCGGCGTGTTCGCGCCCGCTGAGACGCCAGAGGCCGTCGTCCAGCGGCTCAATGCCGAAATCAACCGTGTTCTGGCGAGCGCGCCGATGACGGAACTGCTTCGCAAGGGCTACAACATTCCAGCGCCCGGCAGCCCAGACGCGTTCGCAGAAGAGATCTCGGCCGACCGGTCACGCAACCGATGGGTCGTCGACAAGATGGCCGGCAAGCTGGAATGAGCGTCGTGACCGCCGCTTGATGCGAGCAGCGCTACAGCGCGTTGAGCGGCAGCGCTGTTTTGTACCGGACTTGCTTGAGTGCAAAGCTCGAGCGGATCTTCTCCACTTCCTTCATCGGCGACAGCTGCTCGAGGATGAAGCGCTCGAGCGCCGCCATGTCGGCCACCGCGACACGGATGAGGTAGTCGGCGTCTCCGGTCATCAAATAGCACTCCATCACTTCTTCGCGGGCGCAGACCTTCGCCTCGAACGCCTCCAGCGCGGCGCGGGTCTGCTGCTTCAGGCTGATCGATATGAAGACGTTGAGATGCAGGCCGAGCGCTTGGGCGTTGAGCAGCGCGACCACTTGGCGGATCACGCCCTCGCGTTCGAGTGCCTTCACGCGTGCGAGGCAAGGGGAAGGTGACAGGCCCACGCGCTGCGCCAGCACGACGTTCGACAGGCTGGCATCGGCCTGCAGCTCACGCAAGATGCGCAGGTCCAGGGCATCGAGATTCATTCTGCTTCAAAGTAGCGATGGCCCGGCATTTTATGCCGGCACACGCGCTCGGAGAAAAGACTTCAGGCCATTGTGCCGAGAGCTGCGGACTACAGTGCTGAATCCAGGAGACGACCATGAGTGACCCCTTCATCCCGCAGAACTTCGCGTTGTCTGCACCCTTCTCCGACGGCGATCCGTCGGAGACGCAAGAGTGGCGCGAGTCGCTCGAGTCGGTGCTGCTGGCGTCCGGGCCGCAGCGGGTACGCGAGCTCATGGACGTCCTCGCCGCCATCGCCAGAGCACCTGAGATCGGTTGGCGACCGGCGACCGGCACGCCCTACGTCAACACCATCGTTGCAGCACAGCAGCCGGCATTCCCCGGAGACCTGGCCACCGAAGAGCGGCTGGCGTCGCTGATGCGCTGGAACGCGCTGGCGATGGTGGTGCGTGCCAACAAGGCCTATGGCGAACTCGGTGGCCACATCGCGAGCTATGCGAGTGCGGCAGACCTCTTCGAAGTCGGCTTCAACCACTTCTTCCGCGGCGGCGAGCAAGGCGACCTCGTCTTCTATCAACCGCACTCGGCGCCGGGCGTCTATGCGCGCGCGTTTCTCGAGGGCCGGCTCAGTGAAGCCGATCTCGCTCACTACCGTCAGGAGATCAGCGCGCGCAAGCAAGGCGCCACCGGGCTGTCCAGCTACCCGCATCCCTGGCTGATGCCGGACTTCTGGCAGTTCCCGACGGGCTCGATGGGCATCGGCCCCATCAGCTCGATCTACCAGGCGCGCTTCATGCGCTATCTCCAGCATCGTGGGCTGCTCGACACCTCCGCACGCCGAGTCTGGGGGGTGTTCGGCGACGGCGAGATGGACGAGCCCGAGAGCATGAGCGCACTGACGCTGGCGGCACGCGAGAAGCTCGACAACCTCACCTGGGTCGTCAACTGCAATCTGCAGCGCCTCGATGGCCCGGTGCGCGGCAACGGCCGCATCATCGACGAGCTCGAGGCGCTGTTCGCCGGCGCCGGTTGGCGCGTCATCAAGCTGGTCTGGGGGTCCGACTGGGATGGCCTCTTTGCCCGCGACACCGACGGCGCATTGGCCCGCGTCTTCTCGACGACGGTCGATGGCCAATTTCAAACCTTTGCCGCGAAGGATGGTCGCTACAACCGCGAACACTTCTTCGGGCAGGATCCGGCCCTCGCGGCGCTCGCACAAGGGCTGACCGACGAGCAGATCGACCGCCTCAAACGTGGCGGCCACGATCTCGTGAAGGTCTACGCCGCTTACCATGCGGCGATGCAGACCACGGGCCGTCCGACGGTGGTCCTGGCCCAGACGAAAAAAGGCTACGGCATGGGCGAGGCCGGCCAAGGCCGCATGACAACGCATCAGCAGAAGAAGCTCGAGCGCGACGACCTGATCGCTTTTCGCGATCGCTTCGACCTGCCGATCACCGACGAGCAGGCTGCGTCGCTCGCGTTCTATCGGCCCGCCGAAGACAGCCCGGAGATGCAATACCTTCACGCGCGTCGCGCAGCACTCGGCGGCTACATACCGGCGCGCCGCAACGAAGCGCCGCCAGTGGCCGTGCCTCCGTTGGCGCGCTACGGCGAGTTCGCACTGCGCGCCGAAGGCAAGGAGATGAGCACGACGATGGCCTTCGTGCGCATGCTCTCTGCCCTGTTGAAAGACGCCGCACTCGGGCCGCGCGTCGTGCCCATCGTTGCCGACGAGGCACGCACCTTCGGCATGGCCAATCTGTTCAAGCAGATCGGCATCTACTCGTTCAACGGCCAGGCCTACGAGCCCGAAGACATCGGCTCGGTGCTCAGCTACCGCGAGGCCACCGACGGCCAGATCCTCGAAGAGGGCATCAGCGAGGCCGGTGCGATCAGCAGCTGGACGTCCGCGGCCACCAGCTACTCGGTGCATGGGCAGGCGATGCTGCCGTTCTACATCTACTACTCGATGTTCGGCTTCCAGCGCGTCGGCGACCTGATCTGGGCTGCGGCCGACCAGCGCTCGCGCGGGTTCTTGCTCGGCGCGACCGCGGGGCGCACGACGCTGGGCGGCGAAGGCCTGCAGCACCAGGACGGGACGAGCCTGATCCATGCGGCCACCGTGCCGAACTGCCGCGCCTACGACCCTTGCTTCGCGGGCGAGTTCGCGGTCATCCTCGACCACGGCATGCGCCAGATGATGGAGCGCCAGGAAGACGTTTTCTACTACGTCACCTTGATGAACGAGAACTACGCTCAGCCCTCGCTGCCGGCCGGCGTCGAAGGCGACGTCATCAAGGGGTTGTACCGCTATGCGACCTGCGAGCCCGAGAAGCCCCGGTCGAACTCAAAGGCCCAGGCCAAGGTGCGCTTGTTGGGATCGGGCACGATCCTGCGCGAGGTGATCGCGGCCGCCGAATTGCTCGCGCGCGAATGGGGTGTCGCGTCTGAAGTGTGGAGCGCGACGAGCTTCAGCGAACTCGCCCGCGATGCGCGCGAGTCGGAGCGCTTCAATCGCCTGCATCCCAGCGGTGAGGCGCGGCTGAGCCACGTGCAGCGTTGCCTCGCCGGAACCGCCCCCGTGATTGCCGCGACCGACTATGTGCGCGCCTGGCCGCAGCTGATCGCGGCCTACATCGACGCGCCCTTCACCGCGCTCGGGACCGATGGCTTCGGCCGCAGCGACACGCGTGCCGCACTGCGCAGCTTCTTCGAAGTCGATCGACACCACGTGGTGCTGGCCGCGCTGACGGCGTTGCGAGCGCAGGGCTTGGTCGACGCTGCCCTGTGCGTTGACGCCATCGCGCGCTACGGCCTGTCGGTTGACGATTCGGCCGCGTGGCTGGTGTGAACGGCGACCGATACGGGTTTTATTCGCTCAGTTCGCGATCGCCGCGAACCGCCCGGCCAGGTGGTCGACCATGGCGCGGACGCGCGTCGGCACAAAGCGGCCACTGGGCATCACCGCGCTGATCGGCACCGCCTCGCCCTCGTAGTCGGCAAGGAGCCGCACCAGTCTCCCGGCGCGGATGTCCGCGGCCACGTCGACGCTGGCCTTGTAGGCCACGCCATCGCCTCGGACTGCCCATTGACGGACCAACAGCGAGTCTCCGCAAAGAGCGGGCTTCACCGCCATGACTTCAGTGGCGCCCGAGGGCGACACGAAGCTCCACTGAACCTTCGGCTGGTCACGGGTCAGCCAGGCCAGACAACGGTGATGGGCCAGGTCGGCCGGGCACAGCAGCGGGGCCGATCGCTCGAGGTATGCCGGCGAAGCAACCACGTACCGTTGAGCACGCACCAGCATGCGGCTGATCATCGATGAATCGCTCAACTCGCCATACCGCACGGCGATGTCCACCGCCTCGCGAGGCATGTCGTGCATTCGGTCGCCGACCCTGAGCGTGACCGCCAGACGCGGATGCGCGCTGGTGTAGTCGCCGATCCACTCGGACAGGAACTGGGCGCTGGTGTCCGTCGGCGCGGCGATGTGGATATGCCCTTCGACGCTCCGCGCGTCCTGGCGAAGCAGGCTCTGCCCGACCGTCCATGCGGACGTCATCGTTTCGCAGGTTTGCATGAAGCGCTCGCCTTCGGGCGTCAAGCGCAGCGAGCGGGTCGTGCGTTCGACCAGGCGCACGCCGAGCTCCTCTTCGATGCGCTTGAGCCGGGCGCTGACCGCAGAGGGCGTCTGGTCCAGTTGCCGCGCGGCCTCGCTCAGCGACCGGGTCTGCGCGACGCGAAGAAACAGGCCGAGGTCGTCCAGCTGCATGGTTCATTCATTATGCTGAATCGAACCACACAGCGAGGAGCGGAGATGCCCGCACGCGGGCTCGTCTCCGCCGACCGTCCGATCACGAACCCGGTGTGCCGGCCGCCTCTGGTTTGAACCGGAAGATCCGGTACGGCGCAGCGTTGTTCGCGGTGCCGGCGGGGGTCGCATTGCTCTGGAAAGCGCCCGTCTGAATCAGCTGCGCGGCACCCGAGTACATGTACCCGTCGGAGTTGTAGGTCACACCATCCGGCCAGATCATCGTCGGGTCCGAGACAAAGGACCGGTACTCGCGCGTGTCCGGCGGAATGATGCCGATGGTGTGCCGGCCGACTTCGGTGATGTAGAGATTGTTGTTCGCATCGATCGTCAGCCCGCCGTTGTAGGGCTTGTTCGCATAGAACTCGACCTTGGCCGACAGCTGCGCATCGGTCAGCGTCGTGTCCAGCAGGTCGGTCATGCGGACACGGTACATCTCGTAGCTGCTGAGGGGCGCAAAGTAGAACCACTCCTGGTTCTTGTCCAGTGCGATGCCATCGACGCCGACCCTGAGCCCCCACGAGGCGGCGGACTGCCCGGCTTGCGCGACCCAGCGGATCGGATCGCTGTTGGGGGTGACGTGCGGGTCGCCCTGCAGCAGCCGGCGGCTCGTGCCGGTCGCGATGTCGGTGACGACCAGCGCCGCGGTGCTTCCGATGCCGTTCGAGTTTTCGCCGATGGCCTCGTCCGCATCGATCAACACGCCATGCTTCAGATCGATCGCGAAGTCATTGTGTTGAGACTGCGGCAATGTGACCGAGTCCAGGTCAATGACCTTGTAGAGCTTGTTCGTCTTCGTGTCCCAGCCCACATACTTTGCGTGCAGCGCAGCCGGCCGCGGGTTCGCCGGGTCGGCCCTGTCGGTGGATTTGGCGGAGTCGAGAATCCACAGGATGCCATTCGCGTCGGCATGGAAGCCCAGCACCCAATCGATGCAGAAGTCGTAGCGCCCATTGACCGCCGGCAAGAAGCTGCCATCGGGATTCCGGCAGCTCTGCAGCAGCCCGGACCCGGTGGGCGGATAGGTGGTGCTCGACTTGCGGTCGGCGTTCAGCGTCGCGATCTGTATCGACGTGGGCGTGAGGTAGAACGGGTGGTAGCCGATGATCAGCTGGCCGTCCTGCTTCTGGGTGATGGCGGCGATTCCCGATTGGGTCAGCTCGGCATACACCTCCAGTGTGCCCTGCCCCTTTTGATCGCTGTCATTGCTGCCGCCGCACGCACTGAATGTGGTGGCAAAGGCGATAGCGGCTGCGGCCACGCCTCCAAATTTTCGCTTGGTCATCGTTGTCTCCTGTCGTTTTATGTGAGCGTCTGATGCGCTCAACTGCGCCGGATGTTCGCTTCCTGAATGCGCGGGCACAACGCGCAGCGCATGCAAACAGTTGTCGGGATTGGTTGAAGATGGCGCGGATCGAAAGCGGTCGCAGCCCACTTTCAACCGATCACGGAAAGTCTTGTTGCGGCCATCGGCTTGTCCGACGGCGCCACGCGCCGGACGATGGGAAAGGGTTTTTCAAAATCCATCGTCAATAAATATTGGAGACAAAAGATGACTTTCTTGCCTGGGGTGACGGCTGCCGTGACCATTCTTTGCGCGAGCGCTTCGATCTGTGCGGCCGAGCCGATCAAGATCGCCGTGTCGGGCCCCTTCACCGGCGGCTCGTCGTCGATGGGCCTGAGCATGCGCGACGGTGTGCGCCTGGCGGTGGACGAGATCAACAAGAGCGGCGGCGTGCTCGGCCGACAACTCGTTGCTGTCGAGCGCGACGACGAGGCGAAGAACGAGCGCGGCGTGCAGATCGCGCAGGAGATGATCAACAAGGAGAAGGTCGTCGCCGTCGTTGGCTACATCAACACCGGCGTCGCGCTGGCCTCGCAGCGCTTCTATCAAGAGGCGAAGATCCCGGTGATGAACAACGTCGCGACCGGCTCCGTCATCACGCACCAGTTCGACAAGGAACCCGAGAACTACGTCTTCCGCAACGCCGCGCACGACAGCATCCAGGCGCCGATGATCGTCGAGGAGGCGATCACGCGACGCGGCTTCAAGAAGGTCGCGATCCTGGCCGACTCGACCAACTACGGCCAGCTCGGCCGCCAGGATCTCGAGACCGCGCTGAAGGCCAAGGGCATCACGCCGGTCGCGGTCGAGAAGTTCAACGTCAAGGACGTTGACATGACGGCCCAGCTGCTGAAGGCCAAGGAAGCCGGCGCCGAGGCGGTGCTGACCTACGGCATCGGCCCCGAGCTGGCGCAGATCGCCAACGGCATGACCAAGCTCGGCTGGAAGGTGCCTTTGATCGGCAGTTGGAGCCTGTCGATGGGCAACTTCATCGACAACGCCGGTGCGAGCGGCGATGGCGCGCGCATGCCGCAGACCTTCATCCAGGAGCCGACCAACCCGAAGCGCCAGTCCTTCATCATCAGCTACCTGAAGACCTTCAACCCGAAGAACGCGCGCATGGATTCACCGGTCTCGGCCGCGCAGGGCTACGACTCGGTCTACCTGCTGGCTGCCGCGATCAAGCAGGCCGACAGCACCGACGGCCCGAAGATCAAGACTGCGCTCGAAGACCTGAAGACGCCGGTCGAAGGCGTGGTCACGACCTACAGCAAGCCGTTCTCGAAGACCGACCATGACGCGATCACCGCGAACATCGCGGTGTTCGGCGAGGTCAAGGGCGGCAAGGTCGTGTACGCCTATCCGGAGGATCAAAAGAAGGCGACGTTGGTGCAGGTCAAGAAGTAGGCCCAAGGCGCGCCGGCGCGCGGTGTCATAGCGCGGGCGCGTCGCCGTCGAACGCGCGTTGCAACAGCGCACGCAGCGCTGCGCGCTCGAGCGGCCGCGGGTTGGGGTATTGGTTCTGCACGGCCAGGTCGGCCGCGAGGTCCAGGCCATCGGCGCGCATGCCGATCTGGGCCAGCGACACCGGTGCGTGATAGCGCCGGGCGAGGTCATGGATCGCGCGCGGCGCGGACAAGGGGTCGCCCTCGCCTTGGATGCCGAGGGCACGGCCGATTCGCCGCATCGCGCCTTCGGCCGCGCGCGCGTTGTAGGCCAGCGCGTGCGGCAGGATGACGGTGTGCACCTCGGCATGCGGCAGGTTGAAGCTGCCGCCCAGCGTGTGGCACAGCTTGTGGTGCAGGCCCATGGCCACCGCGCCCAGGACGCTGCCGCAGAGCCAGGCACCGTAGAGCGCGTCGCCGCGCGCTTCAAGATGGCGTGGATCGTTCTGCAAGGGCGCGAGCGCCGCTGCGCTGGCCCGGATGCCTTCCTCGGCCATCAGCGCGATGATCGGATTGCCGTCGCTCGCATACAGCCCTTCGGCCGCGTGCGCGATGGCGTTGAAGGCACTGGTGACGGTCATCGCCAGCGGCAGTGTCAGCGTCAGCTCGGGGTCGTAGATCACGGTGCGCGGCAAGACACGCGCATCGCGCCCGGTCTTCTTGACGCCGCCTTCGGTGATGCCGTAGATCGGCGTCATCTCGCTGCCGGCGTAGGTGGTGGGCACGGCGATGATGGGCAGCCCCGAGTCGAGCGCGATGGCCTTGCCCAGGCCGGTGGTCGAGCCGCCGCCGATGGCCACGGCGCAGTCGGCGCCGAGTCGCCGCGCCTCGTCGCGCGCCGCTCGTGCCGACTCGATCGGCACGTGCATCATCGCCTTCGGGAAGAGGCCGGCCGCGCGCTCACCGAGCAGCGATGCCACGCGCTCGGCGCTGGCCAGCTGTTCGGGCGTCGACAGGATCAGCGCGCGGCGTGCGCCGAGGCGCTCGACTTCGTCGGGCAGCTGCGCCAGCGTGCCGGGGCCGAACACCACCCGCGAGGGATGGGCTTGATGGATGAAAGCTTGCATGGCTGCCATTGCACCAAGCCGGCCTCGCGAGGCCAAGGGCCGCAGCGAAAAACAGTCTTCCAGTGTGCGGTGGTCAGGCCGTCCACTTGCGATCGAATTCCATGCGCTCGAAGTGCTCGACCAGGAAGTCGATGAAGCAGCGCACCTTGGCCGGCAGGTGCTGGCGGCTCTGGTAGGCGAGGTTGATCGTCAGGCGCGGCAGGTCCCAGTCGGCCAGCACCGGCACCAGGCGGCCGGCCACGATGTCGTCGTGCACGATGTAGCGCGGCTGTACCAGGATGCCGAGGTGCGACAGCGCCGCCGCGCGCAGTATCTGGCCGTCGTTGGCCGCGAGCAGGCCTTGCACCGGCACGATCACGGTCTCGTCGCCCTTCGTGAAGCGCAGCTGGTCGGGCTGGTTGGCATAGGTGTAGATCAGCAAACGGTGCTGCGCCAACTCGTCGAGCGTGCGCGGCGTGCCGTGCCGCTGCAGGTACTGCGGCGAGGCAGCGAGCAGGCGCCGCGTTTGCGCCAGCCGCCGCACGGTGATGTTGGAGTCGCTTTCCACCTCGCGCATGCGGATCGCGACATCGATGCCGTTCTCGATCAGGTCGTAGTAGCGGTTCGCCGCCACGATCTCCACCCGCAGCAGCGGGTAGCGTTCGTGGAAGGCCGGCAGCAGCGGCGCGACGTGCATCATGCAGAACGACAGCGACCCGGTCAGGCGCAGCAGCCCCGTGGGCTGCACGACCGCTTCGTTGACGGCCGCCTCGGCCTCGTGCATCTCGACCACCATGGCCTTGCAGCGGCGGTAGAAGGCCTCGCCAACTTCGGTCAGGAACAAGCGCCGCGTATTGCGTTGCACCAGGCGCGCGGCCAGGCGTTCTTCCAGTGCCGCGAGGTGGCGGCTGGCAGCGGCGTTGGACATGTCGAGCGCCTCGGCCGCACGCGACACGCTGCCCAACTCGGCCACCCGCACGAACAGTTCGATCTCGGTCCAGCGATCCACAGTCAAGCCGTCAAGGCGCCCTCTCGTTTACCCGAAGTTTCCCGCTTGGCGGAAGAAAGCTTTCCCGCCACGCGCTTTGTCAACGCGGAGTGGGAGTCTAGATTCACGCCCCAACGACACCACCACGCACAAACCCGCTGCCCAACGCCATGCGCAACATCGACGAAGACACGATCACCGGCGCCGTCATCGCACGCCTTGCCGACGCGCGCGACGCGCGGCTGCGCGACATCATGACCAGCCTCGTGCAGCACCTGCACGCCTTCGCTCGCGAAGTGAAGCTGACCGAAGCCGAATGGTTCGAGGGCATCCGCTTCCTCACCGAATGCGGCGACATCACCGACGACAAGCGCCAGGAATTCATCCTGCTGTCCGACACGCTCGGCCTGTCGACGCTGGTGACGGCGATGAACCACAGCAAGCCCCAGGGCTGCACCGAGGCGACCGTGTTCGGCCCCTTCCACGTCGAGGGCTCGCCGCACTACGAGCATGGCGCCGACATCGCCAACGGCGCGAAGGGCGAACCCTGCTTCGTGCACGGCCAGGTGCGCGCGCTCGACGGCACGCCGGTGGCCGGCGCCGAGATCCAGGTCTGGCAGGCCGATGCCGACGGCTACTACGACGTTCAGTACGCGAACCTGGACCAGCACCGCGCGCGCGGCACGCTCTTCAGCGGCGCCGATGGCGGCTTTCACTTCCGCTCGATCCTCGCCGAGGCTTACCCGATCCCGCACGACGGGCCGGTGGGGCAGATGCTGGAGCGGCTCGGCCGCCACCCGTGGCGCCCCGCGCATCTGCACTTCATGATCAGCGCGCCCGGCTACGAGCGCCTGGTGACGCATGTGTTCCGCGACGGCGACAAGTACCTCGACTCCGACGCCGTGTTCGGCGTGCGCAGTTCGCTGATTGCCGACTGGGTTCGACATGCGGCTGGGCCCACGCCCGACGGCAGCACGAGCGCGGTGCCGTTCTACTCGCTCGACTTCGACTTCGTGCTGAACCGCGCGTGAACCACGTGGCGCAAGCACCGCTGCTCTCGCTCAAGGGCATCACCAAGCGCTTCACCGGCGTGCTGGCGCTGGACCAGGTCAGCATCGACCTGCACGGCGGCGAAGTGCACATGCTGATGGGCGAGAACGGCGCCGGCAAGTCGACCTTGATGAAGGTGCTGTGCGGCGCTTACCAACCCGACGAGGGCCACTTCGAGAGCGAAGGCCGGCCGGTGCAGGTGCGTTCGACGGCCGATGCGCAGCGCCTGGGCGTGGCGGTGATCTTTCAAGAGTATTCGCTCGTGCCGCACCTGAACATCGCGCACAACATCTATCTCGGCCGCGAGCCGCGCCGCCGCGTGCCAGGCTTGATCGATCACGGCCGCATGCACCGCGAGGCGCGCAGCGTGCTCGACCGGCTGGGCCTGGACATCGACACGCGGCGCGTGGTCGAGGGCCTCGGCGTGGCGCAGCAACAGATGATCGAGATCGCCAAGGCGCTGTCGCAGAACGCCCGCATCCTGGTGCTGGACGAGCCCACGGCGGCCTTGTCCGAGCGCGAGACCGAGCGCCTGTTCGAGGTCATCGCCGACCTGAAGCGCGAAGGCGTGGCGATGGCCTACATCTCGCACCGCATGGCCGAGGTCTTCAGCCTCGGCGACCGCGTCACGGTGCTGCGCGACGGCAAGCGCGTGGCCACGATGCCGGCCGGCCAGGCCAGCGCCGATGACCTGGTGACGCTGATGGTCGGGCGCAAGGTCGACATGAGCTACCACCGCGGCGAACGCCCCGCCTGCGGCCCTTGCGTGCTGGAGCTGCGCGGCGCCAGCAGCACCGGCGGCATCCGGGACGTGTCGCTGAAAGTGCATGCCGGCGAGATCGTCGGGCTGGCGGGCCTGGTGGGCTCGGGGCGCACCGAGGTGGCTCGCGCGATCTTTGGTGCCGATGCGCTGACCGCAGGTGAAGTGCTGGTCCATGGTGAACCGCTGAAAGGCCGCCCCACCGACGCGCGGCGCAAGGGCCTGGGCCTGATCCCCGAGAGCCGCAAGCAGCAGGGGCTGGCACTGGCGCGCACGGTGGGCGACAACCTGCTGATCAGCGGCCTGCGCAAGCTGTTTGCCTCGGGCCTGTACCGCCCGCGCCAGGCGCTGGCGCATGCGAGCTCGATGGTCTCGACGATGCGCATCGCGACCCGCGGGCCACGCCAGCTCAGCCGCCATCTGTCGGGCGGGAACCAGCAGAAGATCGTCATCGGCAAGTGGCTGCTGGCCGGCACGCGCATCTACCTGTTCGACGAGCCCACGCGCGGCATCGACGTGGGCGCGAAGGAAGAGATCTTCCGCCTCATCGACAAGCTCGTGAACGACGGCTGCGCCGTGCTGATGATCAGCTCGGAGCTGGGCGAAGTCGTGCGCGTGTGCGATCGCGCCTACGTGATGAAGGAAAAGCGCGTGGCGGGCGTTGTTGCGCGCGCCGACCTGAGCGAGACCAACCTGCTGCGATTGGCCATGCACCATGAGTAAAGCCAACGGGGTCGCGTTGACCGCATCCCTTCCGAGACGCGGCCTGCCGCAACTGCCCGGTGTGGCCTGGCTGCTGCTGGCGCTGCTGCTGGGCTTGTCGGCCGTCGCGCCGGGCTTTGCGTCGGCGGCGAATGCGCTCAACGTCGCGCAGCAGGCCACCTTGCTGTTGCTGCTGGCCTTGCCGATGACGCTGATCGTCATGACCGAGGGGCTGGACTTGTCGATGGGCGCGTCGCTCTCGCTGTGCACCGTGGTGCTGGCGGTGGTGAGCCTGGGCAGCGGCTCGCTGGCGCTGGGCATTGCGGCGGCGCTGCTCGCGGGCGTGCTGGTCGGCCTGCTCAATGGTGTGCTTATCGCCTGGTTGGAGCTGCCGCCGTTCGTGGCCACGCTCGGCACGCTGGGCGTGGCGCAGGGGCTGGCGCTGGTGCTCGCCGAGGGCCGCAGCACCTCGGGCGTCGGCGATGGGCTGGCCACGCTGTGGAACGGTGCCGTCGCTGGCCTGCCGGTGCCGCTGCTGTTTGCGGCCGCGGCTTGGGGCCTGTTCCACGTGCTGCTGCACCACACGCGCTTCGGCGTGGCGGTGATCGCACTCGGCGGCAACCGCGAGGCCTTGAAGCTGGCCGGCATGAACGAGCGCGGCTCGCTGATCGCGGTGTATGCGCTGGGCGGCCTGTTCGTTGGCCTGGCGGCCTTGCTGCTCGGCGCCAGGCTGGGCGGCGGCCACCCCACCGCCGCGATCGGCATGGAGTTCGACGCCATCGCCGCGGTCGCCGTCGGCGGCACGCTGTTCGAGCGCGGCAAGGGCAGCCTGGGCGGCACCGTGCTCGGGGTGCTGGCCGTGGGCGTGATGCGCAACGGCTTGAACCTGTTGTCCATGCCCTCGTCGCTGCAGGTCGCGGCCGTCGGCGCGGTGGTGATTGCGGCGCTGGTCGTCGACGCGCTGCGCGGGCAGCATTGAGGTGGCGAGCATGAACACATTGGTCCAGAAGATCCACCTCGCCCCCGAACAACGCTCGCTGCTGCTGCGCTTGATCGTGCTGCTGCTCATCGGCGCCGGCCTCGCGCTGGTCAGCAGCGCCTTCTTGGGCGCCAACAACCTGCTCAACCTGCTGCGCCAGGCCAGCCTCGTGTTCCTGCTCGCCTCTGGCCTCACGCTGGTGATCCTGTGCGGCGGGCTGGACCTCTCGATCGGCGCCAACGTGGCCTTGTCGGCCTGCCTCGCGGCCACGGTCATGAAGGCCACCGGCTCGCCGCTGGCCGGCTGCGCGGTGGGCCTCGCCAGCGGCCTGCTGGTGGGTGCGATCAACGGGCTGCTGGTCACGCGCGTGCGCGTGCCGCCCTTCATCGCGACCTACGGCACGCTGTGGATCCTGCACGGCCTGACCTACTGGTTCATGGCCGGCGACACCATCCACGGGTTCCCGCCGGCGTTCCGCTTTCTGGGCAGCGGCTATTGGCTGGGCGTGCCGGTGCCGGTGTTCCTGATGTTCGGCGTGCTGGCGCTGGGCACGCTGTTCCTGCAGTACACCACCATGGGCCAGGAGATCTATGCCACGGGCTCCAACACCGAGGCGGCGGCGCTCTCGGGCGTGCCGGTGCTGAACCGGCGCCTGCTCGTCTACATGCTCAGCGGCGGCATGGCCGGCCTGGCCTCGCTGGTGTTCCTGGCGCGGCTCAACTCCGCCGAAGGCGACATGGGCGAGGCGCTGACCCTGCAGGCCGTCGGCGCGGTACTGATCGGCGGCACGTCGCTGTTCGGCGGCACCGGCACGCTGGCCGGCACGCTGGTCGGCGCACTCGTGCTGACGGTGGTGCTCAACGGCATGAACCTGCTGGCCATCAGCGCCAACTGGCAGCCGCTGATCACCGGTGTGATCGTGATCGTTTCGGTGGCGGCCGACGCGCTGTCGCGCCGGCGCAGCGGCGACTGAGTTTTTCATCCAACAACAACCCTGTGGAGACACGCATGAAACTGAAGATCCTTGCTGCCGGCATCGCCGCGCTCATCCTGGCGCCCCTGGCCATTGCCCAGTCGGGCGAACGCATCGCCGTGTTCACGAAGAACCAGACCAACCCGTTCTTCCAGGTCCTGCGCATGGGCGCCGACTCGGCCGCCAAGCAGATGGGGGCCACGACCACGCACCTGATCCCGACCAAGCCCGACAGCATCCCCGAGCAGATGTCGCTCATCGACGACGTGGTGATCAAGAAGCCGAGCGCGATCGTCTTCACGCCGGTCGACGTCAAGGCCATGGTGCCCGGCATCCAGAAGCTCAATGCCGCGGGCATCCCGGTGGTCAACGTGAACGACCGCGCCGAGGGCGGCAAGTTCGTGGCATTCGTCGGGGCCAGCGACCACGCGTTGGGCGTGGCCACGGGCCGCTACCTGCTGCAGACCCTGGGCGGCAAGGGCAGCGTCATCATCATCGAGGGCGTCAAGGGCTCGGGTGCCAGCGCCGAGCGCGTACGCGGCTTCCAGGATGCGCTCAAGGAGTTCCCGCAGGTCAAGCTGCTGGCCTCGCAGCCGGGCAACTTCCAGCGCCTGCAAGCCTTGCAGGTGATGGAGAACCTGATGCAGACGCATGCGCAGATCGACGGCGTGTTGGCCGCCAACGACTCGATGGCCAGCGGCGTGATCGAAGCGCTGGAAGGCGCCAATCGAAAGTCGCAGGTGATCGGCATCAACGGCACCAAGGAAGCCATCGACGCCATCAAGGCCGGCAAGCTGCTGGCCACCGGCGACTACAACGGCTACCTGCAGGGCTGCGTCTCGACCATGGCCGCGATCCGCGAGCTGCGCAAGCTGCCGGTGCCGAAGGAAGTCATCTTCCCGCCGACGGTCGTGCACAAGGGCAACTACCAGCCGCTGGACGTGCCGCTGGAATCGCGCAGCTGCCCGAAGTGGGAAGACGTCGTCAAAGAGGCCGTCAAGTCGTGATCTACAGCTTCGTGCTGATCGACCGCGCCGATGCGGGCGATCTGCGCCTGCGGGTGCGGCCGCAGCACAAGGACTACCTCGCGCAGGTGGCCGACCGCATCGCCGTGGCCGGGCCTTTGCTGGCGGACGACGGCGTCACGATGATCGGCAGCCTGCTCGCGATCGACTTCGCGTCGCGCGAAGCCGCGCTGGCATGGCTGGCCGACGAGCCCTTCACGCGTGCCGGCCTGTACGCGTCGAGCGACGTCCACGCCTTCCAGAACCTGTGGCCGCAGCGTGCCGGGTTCCCTCCGCCATGACGATCCGCCACATCGTGATGTGGCGGGTGTGCGGCGAGTCTGCCGCAGCGCGCCGGGCCAATGCGGAACGCGTGCGCGACGCATTCGCCGGCATGTGCGGGCTCATTCCGGGCATGACACACCTGGAAGTGGCGATCGATGAAAGCGGCGTCGACTACGCCTGCGACGTCGTGCTGCTGAGCGATTTCGAGAGCGTCGAGGCGCTGTCGGCCTACGCCAGCCATCCGGCGCATTTGCGTGCCAAGCAGGCCGCAGGCGAGCTGCGCATCGCGCGCTACCAGGTCGACTACGTCACCGCATGAGGCCTTGGTTCGAATGGAATCGCAGGTCGCGCTGCGTCAGCGGACCATGCACGGGCGCTTGGCGTCGAAGCGCCAGCCGGGGATCAGGTACTGCATCGCCACCGCGTCGTCGCGTGCGCCGAGGCCGTGCTGCAAGTAGAGCTGGTGGGCGCGTGCCACCTCTGCCATGTCGAGCTGCACGCCGAGGCCGGGCGTCTTCGGCACGGTCAGCTGGCCTTGCACGATCTGCAGCGGCGCCTGCGTCAGGCGCTGGCCGTCCTGCCAGATCCAGTGCGTGTCGATCGCGGTGATGCGGCCCGGCGCGGCCGCGGCCACGTGCGTGAACATCGCCAGCGACACGTCGAAATGGTTGTTGGAATGCGAGCCCCAGGTCAGGCCCCACTCATGGCACAGCTGTGCGACGCGCACCGAGCCCTGCAGCGTCCAGAAGTGCGGGTCGGCAAGCGGGATGTCGACCGCGTGCAGCTGGATCGCGTGGCCGAGCTGGCGCCAGTCGGTTGCGACCATGTTGGTCGCGGTCGGTAGGCCGGTGGCTCGGCGGAACTCGGCCATCACCTCGCGGCCGCTGTAGCCGTCTTCGGCGCCGCAGGGGTCTTCGGCATACGCGAGCACGCCGTGCAGGTCGCGGCACAGGCGGATCGCGTCTTTCAGCAGCCAGCCGCCGTTCGGGTCGAGCGTGATGCGGGCCTGCGGGAAGCGGGCGTGCAGCGCCTGGATCGCCTCGACCTCTTCGTCGCCGCTCAGCACGCCGCCCTTGAGCTTGAAGTCGACGAAACCGTAGCGCGCGTGGGCGGCCTCGGCGAGCTTCACGATCGCGTCGGCGCTCATGGCCTTGTCGTTGCGCAGCCGGAACCACTCGTCGTCGGCATCGTGCTCGGTGCGGTAAGGCAGCGCGGTGGCCGCGCGGTCGCCGACATAGAACAGGTAGCCCAGCGTCTGCACCGTGTCGCGCTGCTGGCCTTCGCCGAGCAGCTGCGCCACCGGCACCTCGAGGTGCTGGCCGACCAGGTCGAGCAGCGCGGCCTCGAGCGCGGTGACGGCGTGGATCGCGACGCGCAGATCGAAGGTCTGGTTGCCGCGGCCGCCGGCGTCGCGGCCGGCAAAGGCCTGGCGCGCCCGGTTGAGCAGCTGCTGGTAGGCGCCGATCGATTCGCCGACGAGCAAGGGGCGCGCGTCATCGAGCGTCGCGCGGATCGCCTCGCCGCCGGGCACCTCGCCGACGCCGGTGCGGCCGGCGCTGTCCTTGAGCAGCAGCAGGTTGCGGGTGAAGAACGGGGCGTGCGCGCCGCTGAGGTTCATCAGCATGGCGTCGTGGCCCGCGACCGGAATCACCTGCAATTCGGTGATCCGGGGTGCGGCATTCAGAGGCTGGGTCGACATGGCGGTGGCGTGGTGAAAGGCAATTTGTTAACGATACCACCGCGGCCTCATTTTTCCGATGGTGTTATGGATAACATGACCACATCTCCGCGACGCCCTCGGCGCGACCCTCCTCATGGCGCAATCCTTCACCATTCACGACATCGCCCGCCTCGCTGGCGTTTCTGCCATGACGGTCTCTCGGGTGCTCAACCATCCCGAGCGCGTCTCACCGGCACTGCTCGAGAAGGTTCAAGAGGTGATACGCCAAACCGGCTTCGTCCCGAACGGCATTGCTCGCGGCCTGCGCTCGGCACGCGCCCGGCTCGTCGCCGCGGTGCTGCCCACGCTGGTGGGGCCGGTGTTCCAAGAAACCACCCAGGCGCTGAGCGCAGCCCTGGCCGCACGCGGCTACCAGCTGATGCTCGGCCAGAGCGGCTACGGCACCTCGCAAGAAGACGCGCTGATCGATGCCATCGTCCGGCGCCGGCCGGACGGCATCGTGCTCACCGGGATCATGCATTCGGCCGCAGGCCGGCGCCAGCTGCTGGCCTCGCGCATCCCCGTCGTCGAGA